>JACCEA011055983.1_pt1 | contig 80086 bp, 103 predicted proteins | sample 7449851 | NCBI WGS metagenome assembly JACCEA01 (sample SAMN15323453, study PRJNA562643) | freshwater metagenome | isolation source: river surface water | place: USA:Blue River Watershed | collected 2017-08-18 | reverse complement strand
TCCGAGTACAAAACAAAAAACCCTGGACTTTTTAGTTTCCAGGGTTCCTTTTTTGCAAGAGCTAGTTACATGTTATGCGTAACCATCTCCTTCTCGGAACCCTGAGCCACAATCTGTTGAGCGAATAATACTTCTCTCAGACTGTAGCCAATAGGTAGGCATAAAGCCTGCCACTGGGGCCAGTCCTTTGTTCGTATTATGTTTCGCAAATTTCAACATTTGTGTTTCCTAAAAATCCTTGAAAAATTTTACAGGCGCTTTTTACAGCGTCTGCGTTAATTGTATATTCTATTTAGTCTTTTGTCAACAACTTATTTTGCTTCTGACAAAATATTTATGTCTTGCAAAAAACTAAACTTTTAACAACTTAGTCTGTAGTGTAACACCATATGAACCAGTTGTCAACATCTTTTTTGTTGTATTTTTACAACACCATCAACCAACCAATTAGCAGTCCAATATCAAAGCAGACCTGCTAGAGTCAACGTATAATATAGATCATTCTCTATGATACGGTAAAGTAACTGCATATGGATATTTACCAAACAACATAACCTCGGCTGTATCCCTCTGGACGATTGACACCATCTTCAAATGCCTGTTGCCATTCAGTGTTGCGATTGTAGCCCCTAGTCCAAAATCTGTCAACTTCTAAATCGCCACGCTCTATCCAGCTCACTGCTAATTGCATACATTTATGGAATGTTTTTGCTCTTGGACTAGGCATTATAATTGTAACCGCCTTCCAAAGTAAGCTACCAAAGTTTGTAACCACTGCTGGTTTCTTCTCACAAGCCATAATCCAAAGCGCACCAGGTGCGAGCAAATCTTGCTCCATTACTGTATTGCGTTCTGAAATATCAATAATCACATTGTACTGCTCAAATTGTGGCTTGTCAACTAAAACACCGTTGTATTTCTGCCACATCTCAGCGTTGCTCTTTCCTACTACTTCTATACTAGCGAATTCTACGTGTGTTAATAAAAGTGTATGATAAGCTACCCAGCCAAGAAATCCGCTTCCAATGATCAAACAGCGTGATTCTGGGCCGCTACGGTCACAAACCGCACGTAAATCTTGCTCTACAAGATTAATTCCGCAAGCAACGGGTTCAATAATATACTTGGGATCTGCATCAGGCACCCGCACCCACTCACTGTCTTTTACATTGTAGTTGTCTGCATAAGCTGGTTCACCGCGTGTAGCAACATAGTCGCCTACTTTTACACCAGTTACTTCTGATCCTACTTTGGTAACCTGTCCAAGTCCTTCATGCCCCTGCATGTGTAATGGCAGCGGCCCAAATTCGCCACGCATCATAGCAATGTCACTACGACAAACTCCAGTCATTACTGCTTTGACTTCTAGTTCATTGCTAGTTGGTTCTGGCTTTTCCCAAATCTGTTCTTTGAAAGCGCCATTACTGTCTGTGTAAAGTAGTCTAGTTTTCAAAATTGTTCTATCCTCTCATGAATATATAAATCTTTTTGTGCTTGGTCTAGCCAAAACTCGTTGTCACTGACTTTTTGGATGCACTCATTAATCATATTTTTATACGCTTCTTCTGGACAAAGCCCTAGCTCAAAGCGAACAATACTGCCGTCATCCATTTCAAATTCTACAGCACGATCGTCAGCTTTACCGTCAGCCCAGTTAGCTTCCATTTTCCAAACTCTACCGTTTTTCATATACTTGATCTTACAAAGATCATCGACGTCATAGGTCCCATCTCGTTTAACTACACCATATTCAGTGTCTTCAATCTTATCAAGAGTGTGTAGTTGTCTTGCTTCTTGCCCAGTCATTTGACTAGTCTTCCAATGGTTGTTAAGAGCAATATACAAACTCAACAGGTGTGGCATCAAGTCTCTGCTGACTCCACCAAATGCAAGTCGCTTTGTGGTAAACCAAGTTCCAGGTCCTGGGATTCTATTTTTGTTAATCCATTTAATTTTTACAGTCCTAGCACGTTCTACATGGCTACGCATTTCCTCAATGTTGTCTCGCCACATATTATTTTTCACCATCATAAATCGAGTTCCTGGAAATGTACTTACCAAAGTAGCCCAATTAAGACTTGTGGCTACTCCTGGCTTTTCTATAAAAATTATTTTGGCATGTCTTGCCAATTTCATAGCCATTTCAAAATGTGTAAAATTTGGAGTGCAGATATGAACAGTGTCAAATGGAGCGTGAGCTAAAATTGCAGACTCAATACTTGGAAGGTCTGCACATTTAGATATATCATTATCTACTGTAATAACTTCATTGCCTAATTCTGTTAATACTTTTTTGTACAGTTGTCCAATTCCCATACCTACAATGAGGCTTCTCATTTTTGATTTTCCTTTGTCATTTTCCAAACAAGCATAAAATGTTCATATGCTTTTTTAACTGCTGGATTAGTTAGCATTTTCTCTGCTTCTTCTCTCATAGCATTGACCCCTGCTTCAGCGGCTTCACGATAAGAAGCATACTCAAGTGGATAACTTTCTTGACCAAACTCTTTTGCCAATTTTTTCCATGCTTTGAGTTGTCCTTGTGTAAGAGGACGTTCTTTTTCTGGAACACGCAATTTGCTGGCTTCCATAATCGTTTTACTAATTTGATCTTCAGCATAGTATCCTGCGGCTATCAAAGGAGCAAGTGCAGGATCTATATTGTATCTGTGTAGTGTACTACCTTTTTTCTTTACTGTCAAGGTAGCACCAACAGGATAGTAGTCGTGTCGTTCGTTGTCATATTCGCCAATTTCAACGTATCGGCGACCAACTTTTTTATATATTAGCGTTGCCATTCTATGTTTTCAATGCCAGCCGCATCTTCTTTCATAATACGGCCATTGTTGTTGGGATATTTCTTTTTAAAGAGTTGAATGATATCTTCCAAATTTTTTGCTTGACCAATAAATTCATCATTGTCTTTTCGATAACAATAAATCATTTCGCCATGCTTTTCTAGTTTGAGTAGTATGTCTTGTTCAGATGCTTTAAGCTCTTCAATTTTGTCCTTGGCTATATTTAGAACTAGTGCCACTATGATTTGCTTTATCAACAATCTTAGTAAGTACCAAACTAAGATACCTGTCCAAAATCCTGTCCAAAATTCACTCATGTCCACTCCAAAAATAATTGTTCATATATTATATTTAGACTATGTTGCCAAGTCAAGAAAGGTTTTTACCAAACTGATTTTACCAAAAGTTGTTGACATTACAATGACAATACCGTATAATGTGAACATGCCACAACAACGGCATCATTCATTTAAAGGAGAATAGGCATGAATAAGGCAGAACACGTTATCAATCTTTTTAAACAGCATTGCGTTAAGAGCACAGGAGTTCCAAATACTTGGATCGGTAAGTCAAACACTTATCAATTTGAAATTGGTCGTCCTACAGCAAACGGAACCATCAACGGTGTTATCCGTAAATTGGCTGGCATTGATGTCAGCGGTAAACAAATTTGGGCAGTAGCTGGATCAATTAAAGTTGATATCGATGGTGAATTCCATAGAGGCACAGGTATCCCACGTTCGCTCATGAAAGAAATGACTGAGCAAGCAACTTTCTTGTATGAGCAAGAAAAGTCCACCTCCACTGCTACGAACAAAGTAACAGTTTAATATGGTCATCTTGGATCATTGGCAAGCTCGATTAGAAGCTGTGGATCGAGCTATCCTACGAAGTCAAAGTGCGTGGGCCATAGATTATTGGACAACAGTACGTCAACAACTCCTGCGCAAAATGCGTGTGGATTTGAGTAAACGATATCTATGACCTTTAACATTAAAAAGTCTCGAGGTTTCAAGATGTTGAAACCGAGTGATAAAGACTTTACTTTCAGTCCAAATGGCGTTACAATAGTACCTAGGGCCAGTTTTGAAATTAGTTCAAACTGCCCTAGGGAATATCGAGAAATTATTCTACAGGCTTACCAAAATGGTTGGATAAGCCCTGTAGCCAATATGCGTGATACAGAATATTTGGTGGAGATTCTTAGATGAGTATGCATCTTGAAGGTCCGTGGCTAAGTACCACTGGCAAGAAAAAAGGCAAGCGTAAGTTTGCATCTGCAGAACATGCTCGAAAAGCTCGAGAACAAGAAGAGTCTTGGAAAGAACTTCAAAAGAAATGGGCCATAGAAGCAGAAGATAAAAAACGTAAGCGTGGATTGTCTGCTCCGCCACTTTCTAGTTCATACAGTTTGAAGATCCCAGAAGGCCGTAATACTACTGCTCATATTAAAAGTGTAGACACAGGCGGCAACGCAACACTCAAAGCACCAAAAGTGTACACTGGAACTAAAGTTAAGGGCATTGCTACAATGCACAAGTCTAATGCAGTTCCTGTTTTCAGCGATGAAGAAGCAATTGACATTAGTAAAATGAGACGAGGTTAAATTGTTAGAATGTCCTTTATGTAAACATACTCACATTGTAGGGATAGATTATATTGATAAAAATATTTTACGCAATGTCTATCTAAAACAATACAACACAGATGTAGGCCGTTTGGTCACTGATGACCTTACACTTTATCATTGTCAAAATTGTGATTTAAAATTTTATAATCCTGCACCTACTGGTGATCAGGACTTCTATTCTGATTTACAAAAATTTGAGTGGTACTACAAAGACGATAAATTAGAATACGATTATGTTGTCCCTTATGTAAAAGGAAATGTTTTAGAAGTTGGTTGTGGTAAGGGTGCGTTTAGCGCCAAAATCAAAACCAAAAAATATAAGGGTTTAGAATTTAGTGAAACTGCTAGGGATACAGGACGTTCTTTAGGCAGGGATATTGTTACCGAAAGTATCGAAAGTCACGCAGATAATAATGTGGAAAAATATGATACTGTGGTCAGTTTTCAGGTCGTAGAGCATACCACTAATCCTCGCAGTTTTATTGAATCATGTGTGCGAGCATTGAAGCCTGGTGGTACATTAGTACTAACAGTTCCAAGTGAAGATTCGTTTTTACAACACATTCAGGACTTCACTTTAAATATGCCGCCACACCATGTAACAAAGTGGACAGATAAGTGCTTGATTAATTTGGAAAAAGAATTTAATATTAAATGCGTACATTTGTACCATGAACCACTAAATTCGTTCCATATTCCATGGTTTTTTAACAGTATGATGGTATATCAATTAAATAAAACACTGGGAATTAGTCATAGCGAGCTTATGAGGCCCAGGCACTGGTTAAGCCATGGAATAGCAACTATATTATTCAAGTTGTTTGGCAAGAATTTACCAAGTGCATATCATGGACACGGCCATACCGTAATTGCCGTGTATAAAAAATCCGCGAACGGTCACCCCAAATGAATGCGATACCATTATCGCACAACCATGTAAGGAGATATAATTATGGAAAAGTTTCTTAAACCTAGCATCATGCTGGTATTGTTTGTGTTGGCTGTACTAGCAATACAATCAGTAACTGAGCGCAAACTGGGAGCATTAAGAGATATGCAGATAGTGTCATCTAAGGACGTGGTCACAATACGTGACAGGGAGCGTCAATTAGATTGCCTAGCTAAAAACATTTACCACGAAGCCGCAGGCGAGCCTTTTGAGGGTAAAGTAGCTGTAGCACAGGTAACGATGAATCGTGCAGAGAGTGGTAGATTCCCTGCCGATGTTTGTGCAGTCGTTTACCAAAAAAATATCTTTTATGAGAAGGTAGTTTGCCAATTTAGTTGGTACTGTGAGAATGGGGGTAAACCACCAATTCGTTCACAAGCACTTTATCGTGAAAGTTATGAAGTAGCCAAAAAGGTTCTCTTAGAAGGATTCCGTTTAGACATTATGAAAACAGCAATGTATTATCACGCTGATTACGTAAATCCAAAATGGGGAAAACCAAAAATTGGTAAAATTGGAAGGCACATTTTTTATGCAGAAAACAACTAAAGGAAACGAAATGGACAATATGGCAAGAATCCAGCAATTTTACGATTATGTAAAAAACGGTTTGGTTGAAAAGTTAAGTCATGTTTCAACAGAAGCATTACATTGGTTAGCAGGTATTGTATTTCATGCCGCAACGCTACCAACGTTTTTGGCTGTTATGATGGGACTTTCAGACAAATTGCCAAGCGTGGACATCATTTTGTTGGTCTGGGGTGGACTGACTTTGTTGTTCTTCCGTGCGGTCATTGCCAAAGACATGCTTAATGTAGCAACGATTGGATTTGGCTTTGTTTTACAAGCGGTGATGATGTCTTTGATATTTTTCAAATAATCAAAACTAATTTCACCAAAATACAAGGGATAGTGTTGACAAAACCTATCCCTTGTGTTATTATTACTATACACAGTCACATAGAAAGGTGTTTTATGAAAATCGTAGCAGTAGTAATTTTGGCAACCGTACTTACGGCTTGTGGAACAGTTGGCGGCGCAGTAAGTGGCGCAGGTCAAGATCTGTCCAAAGCAGGTGAGTGGATTCGAAATCGTTAATAGGCAAATGAGAGGCTTAATATGAAAAAGGCACTAGTATTACTTCCGCTAGTAGTTTCTCTTAGTGCATGTGGCACGTTTAGTTCTAAGAGTGATTACGAAAAAATGAATGACCGAGCACGTGAAGCTCGAATTGAAAATGCTGAAAAGGTTGTTAAAAATGAACCTAAATGGCATAAGAATCCTCCTAAGTATGATGGCAGTGCATACTATTCAGTAGGCACCTACGCAGGCTTTGATCGTCATCAAGCTGAAGACGTTGCCACAACACTGGCACTTGGTAAGATGTGTGTGACCGTCGCAGGCGAAGTTAGTCGCCTAAGTAAAGTTTCACAAACAACTACTCAAACTTTGGCAGATACGGCGATTCAATCTCGTTGTAGAAATGTCCAAGTAACTGGTTATGTTGTACAAGATAGGGATGGTTATGTTGATAACAATGGAGCATTTCGCTCTTATGTTCTAGTAGCATTGCCTGTTGGAGAAGCAAATGCTCTAGCACAACAAATCGTTAATCAGTCAGATGTTGCATCTAGTCGTAGACGTTTAGAAGAGATGCATCGAGAGATGTCAAAACAGTAAGGAGGATGTAAATGTTTGAAGCAATGGAAATTCGCAAAGCTGAAAATGGTATTATTGTAACCATTAAAACAGAGGACGAGGATAAGGATTATGTTTTTCCTAATATTCCAAAAACTCTTAAATTTGTCAAAGAATTTTTAGACTCAAAACCACAATCATGAAACGACTACTTTGGTTGTTGATTGCAGTACCAATCTGGGCTAATGCGCAGGTTGACAGAAATACAACTGTGGAGGAATCTACAGTTTATGGTGTAGATTCTAACGGCAACAAAACAATCAATCAACACAGAGTAATTCGTCAACAAGAAGGTGTTAGAGACATTTACTCAGAGTGTCGTGCGTATGAGTGGAAGACACAACTTTCTAAAAATAATGCGTTTAGGTGCAACTGGTCATATAATACAGCCATGACACAGGCATTGACTTATGCACTAGACGGTTTTAAAATAGAATGGTACGATGAGCAGACAAACAATAAGGGATCTATCATTGTAGCTCACAGTATGCCATTTTCAGATTTTGGATGGTGTCGCTTGGTAATTGTTGGAGATTCTGCCCCGGGTGGAACACAATATGGCGCACCATTTTATATGTGCTATAGCCAAACCGAAAAGCGATGGAGGAAATGGACTGGCAGATAGACCGATAAATATTCTAATTAAGGATCTAAAAAGGAAATGTACTTAGCGATTATAAGTTTGATAACAGGGCTGGCTATTAGTGCGGTGGCTATCTACTACAGCGTGGTAGGTCTCACCGCTATCTTTGCGGCGGCTGCAATTCCCATTATGGTTATGGGCGTGGCATTGGAAGTAGCAAAATTAGTAGCTACTGTTTGGTTAAAACAAAATTGGAAAATTGCACCATCATTAATCAAAGTCTACTTAGTATCCGCAGTTGGTATTTTGATGTTTATAACCAGTATGGGTATATTTGGTTTCCTATCTAAAGCACACATGGACCAAACGTTGGTCAGTGGCGATGTTCAAAATAAGATCGCTATATACGATGAAAAAATCAAAATTGCAAGGGAAAATATAGATGCTAACCGCAAGGCGCTTAAACAAATGGATGAGGCGGTGGACCAAGTTATGGCACGTAGCTCAGACGAGAAAGGTGCTGACAAAGCCGTTGCTATACGTAGGTCCCAACAAAAGGAACGTGGTCGACTACTTTCTGAAATTGAAGCCGAACAGAAGAAAATTGTACAACTTAATGAAGATCGTGCACCTATCGCAGCCGAAGTACGCAAAGTTGAAGCGGAAGTTGGTCCAATAAAATATATTGCGGCATTTGTTTATGGCGATAATCCTGATACCAATTTATTAGAACGAGCGGTAACTTGGGTAATTGTTATTATTGTTTTTGTATTTGATCCACTGGCAGTTGTCTTATTGCTTGCCGCACAGTATAGTTTTGCTAGGGCAGGTGTTGGTCCGCAAGACGAAGAAGTAGAAGAATCAGAACCTAAATTAACATTGGCACAACGTTTTGCTAATAAGATATTGGACATTAGACAATATTTTGCAGACAGCGCAGATACGATTAAAAATGGATTTAACTCCAAGTTAGACAGGCATGTAGTTGATGATACTATTTTAGCTCCTGTGGTAGCGGCAGTTACTGAACCAGAAAAGAAAGAAGAAGCTGTTCAAAACATAGTTGAGGAAACTACGGTCACTACAGATAACACAATGCCATTGGACGAAATGAAAGACAAGTTAAAACAATTTGTCAATAAAGTCTATCCAATGCAGTTTACTTCTGGACCAGCATCAATATCTGGATTCACTGTACCAAAAATTGACTCTGCAGTTATAGATACTAAACTGCCAATTCAGAAAGGTAATTTTAAAAATTTAGAATTACCTGTTGAAGATATCAAAGATGAGTTGCGTGATGAATATGATTTCTCTGATGGAGTACGCGGGCCTGTTATCGAGGAAGAAGTTGAATTACCGTTTAATGTTAGCATTGATGATTGGAATAAATTAATTGCTGAAGCTGAGAAGGCAGTTGAAACTGAATTCAATTATCCAGATAACCCTGTTCGAGGACAGAGATTTAATATTACGATTGACGGTCAAGAACGTAAAACAATCTATAACGGGGAAACATGGATTAATGCTGATGAGTCAAGTCAAGATGCTGTGAAAGCTCTTGATGAAGAATACTCCAAATATAAGCTACTACCTGAACTTAGAAATCATAGCGGCTATGTACAAAATGAAGAACAAGGAGAAAGTACTCTTTGGAAAAAAGTACATGAAGGATTGAGTCAAGAAGACTACCAAACCAAAGCACAAGAAAATTTAAAAAAGGAAAATGATGACGGGAAAGATAACACTAATAAGCCCGCCTGATGTTTATGTTAATCGAGGCTTTAGTATCATACTTGTGAATACTACAGAAGAAGAGCAGGAAAAAATTAGCGATTGGTTTGGTGAAAATAATCTTAGAAAAGAAATTTCTATATATTTTTACAATAACGAACAAAATATTCAGTGGTTACTCACTGCATTTAACATGTCACATTATAGGTATATTAATGTTGACAACAGTAGAGATCAATCTAATGTACTAATGAGCTATATGTTAAGTGGTGACAACTGTTATTACAGCAACAGTGATAAAAATGCACAAGAAATTTTTGGACTATTAAATACATCAAAATTGGAAAACGTAACAGAGTTTTTAGAAAAGGTGATACCAATTGACAACAATGAAGCATCAGAGCTGTGATTTTTGTGGTAAGAGCAAAGACGATGTTGAAAAACTAGTCGTTGGTCAAAATGGTGCTATTTGTAATGAGTGTGTCACACTCTGCGACAAAATATTAAAAGAGCAACATGGATTAGATGGTCATCATAATATTGAACATTTTAATCCAGTAAAAATAAAAGAATACTTAGATGAATTTATTGTTGCTCAAGAAGAGGCAAAAATTGCATTAAGTGTCGGAGTAAGCCAACATTATAAAAGAATCAATAATCTTACAAGTTATATTGATTTAGACAAAAGTAATATCATGATAGTAGGTCCTAGCGGATGTGGTAAGACCCTCATGGTAAAGAAAATTGCAGAATATATTGATGTTCCTTTTGCCCATTGTGATGCTACTAGTTTAACTGAAGCAGGATATGTAGGCGAAGATGTAGAGTCTTTGATACAGCAACTATTAATTAAATCTGAAGGCGATGTTGAAGCCGCTAGTCGTGGAATCATTTATATTGACGAAATTGATAAAATCAGTAAACGTGGTGATATAAACTCTGCTACCAAAGATGTTGGCGGAGAAGGAGTACAACAAGCATTGCTCAAAATGATAGAAGGTAGTAAGGTCAATGTAACTTTTGGTAAGAAAAAGGAAGAAATAGAAATTGACACTAAAAACATCCTTTTTATTGTAGGTGGCGCATTTGTTGGCATTGACAAAATAATATCTAACAGAATTAATAATGTAGGTATAGGGTTCAACTCAGTATTGAAGAAATCAAGTGAAGAATATCTTTACGCTAAAATTGACCAAAAGGATTTGGTTAAATATGGTTTGATCCCAGAATTTGTAGGAAGATTTAGTATACTAACCAGTGTAGAAGAATTGGGGAAAACTGACTTAATTAGAATCTTAACTGTGCCGAGAAATAATCTAATAAATCAGTATAAGTATTTGTTTGATATAGACGGGTTAGATATTGAGTTCCAAAATGATGCTTTAGAGGCCATAGCCGATAAAAGCATAGAATCTAAAACCAATGCTCGTGGTCTTAGAAACACGTTAGAAAAACTATTAATACCTTATCAATTTGAAGCTCAGGAATTATCTCAAAAAGGTTTGAAGAAATTGATAATTACTAGAGATACAGTTGAAAAGGGTGAATTACCATTATTTGTATTTGATCAGAGAAAAAAGGCAGATGTCAAAAAATTATAATCCAAAAAGTTTAATAAAGGGAAATACAGTTATCGTTGATGGAGACATCAATAAAGCTCTACGCAAGTTTAAGAAAAAGATAGAAGAAAGTGGTATCTTAGAAGCAGTTAAAGATAAAATGTATTACGAAAAACCGACCACTGAACGTAAGCGTAAAAAAGGCGCTGCCAAAGCTCGTTGGCGCAAGAAACTTAGAAACGAGCAACTACCTCCAAAATTATATTGACATAATACCATTATATTGCTATAATAGTTATTATGGCAAAACATTTAATGGTAGATCTAGAAACAATGGCGACGGGACCTGATTCCGTCATTCTTACGATTGGCGCTGTAAAGTTTGATCCCTTTGGACCAAATGTTGATCGTAGCACACACAATATATTTTATCGTCGTGTGGACACAGAAACCTGCGAATCACTGGGTATGGTAATAGATCCCGGCACCTTAGATTGGTGGAGCAAACAATCTCCAGAAATCATTGAAGAAGCCTTCAATCCAGAAGATAGACACCCCGTAAAAAATGTATTAGATGAATTCCACAAGTTTGCCTGGGGTTGTGATGCCTTTTGGAGTCATGGTAGTATATTTGATATTGTAATATTAGAGTGTTATTATCGTGCTCTTAAAAAGCCACTACCTTGGAACTTTTGGCAAATAAGAGATACTAGAACTATTTTTGATTTAGGTTACGATCCTGAAATGCCACAGAACTCAAAACACAATGCTTTGGAAGATGCATATCGTCAAGCAGTTGGTGTACAAAATATGTATAAAAAGGTAGCTAGACAAAAATGAGAATTGAAGACGAAATTAAATTAGATTTTAAAGATGTCTTGATACGTCCCAAGCGTTCTACTCTTTCAAGTCGCAAAGAAGTAGATCTCAACCGAACATATAGGTTCAAACACAGCGGTCAAGAATGGACTGGGGTTCCTGTTATGGCTAGTAACATGGATGGTGTTGGAACGTTTAATATGGCTAAATCATTGCAGGATCATAAAATCTTTACCTGCTTGGTTAAAAATTATGAAATAAAAGATTGGTTAGATCATATTAATGATCTAGATGAAGATTATTTGGCAATTTCTACAGGTACAGGGGACAAAGCATTTGAGATTTTAAATCTCACTATAAGCGTTTTACCTTCCATAAAATTTATTTGTATTGATGTAGCAAATGGGTACAGCGAACACTTTGGTGATTTTGTAGCCAAGGTGCGTAGCAAGTGGCCAACTCATACTATTATCGCCGGTAATGTGGTTACCGCGGATATGACACAGGAGTTAATTTTACGTGGCGCGGACATTATTAAAGTGGGCATTGGCCCTGGTAGCGTTTGTACTACTCGTATCCAAACTGGTGTGGGCTACCCACAGCTTAGTGCTATTATTGAATGTGCCGATGCCGCTCACGGTCTTGGCGCTCATATTATTGCTGATGGTGGATGTGTTTGCCCTGGCGATGTTGCTAAGGCTTTCGGCGCTGGTGCGGACTTTGTGATGCTGGGAGGCATGTTTGCAGGACATGACGAAGGCGGCGGCGAAGTTAAGGATGGTAAAGTTACGTTTTACGGAATGAGCAGTGATACAGCAATGAATAAGCATAGCGGTGGTGTCGCTGAATATAGAAGTTCAGAAGGGAGAACAGTCACTGTTTCTCATCGAGGACCTGTTAAAAATACTGTACTTGATATTTTGGGTGGATTACGTAGTACTTGTACTTACGTGGGCGCACCCAGTTTAAAACAGTTGTCAAAGTGTACAACATTCATTCGTGTAAACCGTCAAATTAACGATGTTTTTGTAAAATAATATGGGCTCACTAACTGAATACTTTAATCGAATAGCATACAAACCTGTTTACCAAATTGGTGATCGAGTGTTTGGACACTGGAATGGTATTCCTTTCATTGGTACTGTTGGTAACGACACGAACAAAATTGGAAGTGAAGAGCCTAGAGTAAGTGTGTTAGTTGATTTGCCCATTTTACTTGACGGAAAAACACATTCTGTTATAATTGTAAAACATAAAGACATTAAACGTCTTGTTCAATTTTAATGCGCTTGAAGCTCAATGGATAGGCAAGGAATTCTAAACTCCTGATAGCAGGTTCAATTCCTGTCAAGCGCACCATTTTTAAGGACACACAATGCTCACATTAAAAGAATTTTTTGAAGTCACTAATTATCGAATTAGTGAAGGTAGTGACTATGGATGGGAGTGTTATGGCCCCAATGCCTATAGACTAGATGCTTGGAACGGTGATCAAAATGGTCATAGTCACAGTATTGTCTTTGATACCAAAACACAGGAAGTTTATGAAGTCACATCATACGATTACCGTAACAACCGTGCTTATCGTTTGATGAATCCAGACTTTGCTAAAAAGCATAAGAAGGAAGCTAAACGTCGACAAGTTGACCATAAAGAAGCTTTTGATAATGTAGACTATATTGATCTTGAAGTTGATGATGATTGGATTCAAAAAGCTCTTTCAATTGAAGCAGAAGAAATTGATTACGATACTCGTGTTCAAGTTCCACTAACACTTGATCGTGATCAAATGTTTGAACTGATGCAGATGGCACATGAGAGAGACATGACGTTAAATCAATTTGTTGAAATGATTCTTCGTCAAGAAATTGAAAGGTTGGAAAATGCCTTATAATTTTGAATTTTCTGTGAGCGCACAGATATCTGCTAAGGTAGCAGAAGATATGATTCGCCAAGTTGTTGAAGAACAAACGGGTAAAAAAGTTGCTGGGTTAGAAATGAAATTTCGAACAGTGACCAAAGGCATGGGACCATCCGAATCAACTGAACGTGTATTTGACGGATGCACAGTTTTCTTTGCAAATGAAAAAGCAAAGACTGGTGTTGATAAAGGATTTAAGGCAGAGACATACGCCAACAATTAAAGTATTGATCTTGAATGAGTAAGAAATACAACCCTTTCAAAATTGGTCAGCGTTTATACAAAGACGGTTTAGGAATTTCTGATATTTGGGGTGCTGTCAAAAATGACGCTGATATGGACGAAGCATTTCGAGGATATGAATACGAAATGACCAAAGCCATCAAACGTGCTGAACAAAAAGAAACTAAGAGTAAACTCGGATATTCACGCATTGGTCTAGACAATGTGTAAATAAATTTGTAGGGTGGTCCTACACTAACACTCTTTAAATTACTAGGTACTTAGAGTGTGTACCGTAAAAAGGAAGAACCATGATGTATAATCAAAAACTAGTAGCCTCTATCAAATCAAAGGGCAAAGTGCTCCGTGAATTCAAGGACACAGTCTATATTCCATTCGCTAGCGAATATAGTATCTTACTCAAAAACCTCAATACCGTCCGTGCTGTGGTAAATGTGTTTATCGACGGTGAGAATGTCGTTCCTGGCGGATTGGTCATAGACCCGGGTCGGACTGTCGACTTAGAGCGTTGGATTAAAAACGGCAATCTCTCCGAAGGTAACAAGTTCAAGTTCATTGAACGCACACAAGCAATTGAAGATGGCCCACGTGGTATTAAACTAGAAGATGGTTTGGTACGTATTGAATATCAATTTGAAGTCCCACGCCCTGTACTCAATATTCCAACTTGGACAACTACAACCACAACTCGGAACACAGGCCCATATTATGGCGCCACTGGTAGTACTGCTACATTCAATGTAAACGGTGTATTGCGTAGTGTAGACACTAGCAAAGGCGAAACAGTTCGTGCTATGGCTAGTGCGGCAACTACTGCCACACTAAACAGTATGAACATTACTGCTAGTGGTTCTGGCCATGAAGGTATGGCCACAATGGACAGCTATGTTAGTGATGTAGGTATTACTGTACCAGGTAGTAAGTCAACACAAAGTTTTCAAACAACTACCGTAGGTGCATTAGAAGCTACAGTACACAACATTGTGCTGAAACTTGTAGGCGACTTAGGTGATAACAAACCTGTTGAAAAGGCAGTTACAGTTAAAGCAAAGCCCAAGTGCGTAACCTGCGGTAAACAGAATAAAGCCCATGCTAAATTCTGTTCAGAGTGTGGAACAGCATTAGAGATATTTGCGTAAATACTAGTCAAGGAGGGGCAAGACCATGAAACAGAAAAAGCTCATAGCGGAACTGTACAAGGCTTGCTTCGACCATGACGCCAAGAAGATGGCAGAACTCCGTGAAAAAGAGTTCCAAAAAATCTTGAAACGCAAGGCCGAAGGTAAAGCATTTACACACCGTTGGACCGTAGTTCAGATTTAATCGAACTGTAATATTACACACACCATACTGCGATAAATATTGCTATGCAAAAAACTTATCGCAGTATTTTTGTGAGTGACGTCCACTTAGGTACAAAAGACTGTAAGGCGGAACAGCTCAATAATTTCCTTAAGCATAATTCATGTGACACCCTCTACCTGGTAGGTGATATCATTGACGCCTGGAAGATACAACAAAACAAATGGCGTTGGAAACAGAGTCATACCAATGTTGTAAGACGTGTACTAGGGCATGCCAAGCGAGGCACCCGTGTTGTGTTCATAGCAGGCAATCACGATGAATTTCTAAGACCTATGATACCTTATGGTTTTAGTTTTGGCCTAGTGGAAATACACAATCAAATAGAACATATAGGTGCAGATGGTAAACACTATCTTGTAGTACATGGCGACTTGTTCGATGGCATTACTAGACTAGCGCCTTGGTTAAGTTTCTTAGGCGATAAGGCCTATGACTTTGTGCTCATGCTCAACGGCAAATTTAATTGGGTTCGACGCAAGTTAGGCTTTGGTTATTGGAGTCTCAGTAAGTACCTCAAACATAGAGTTAAAAAAGCAGTAGACTTTATGTTTCAATTTGAAAAAAATTTAGCAGCCTATTGTAAAAAACGTGGGTTTGATGGTGTAATTTGTGGACATATACACCATGCAGAAATTAAAGAAATAGATGACGTTATCTATATGAATGACGGCGATTGGGTAGAAAGTTGTACTGCATTAGTGGAACATTGGGATGGCCGTTGGGAAATAATTACATGGACCAAGGAGAGCGACGATGTGGTTATTGATGATAATAGCGGTACACGCAAACAATCCGCAAGACGTTCCAGGGAAAATAGAAATAGTGTTTAAGGATCAGATATCCTGCGAACAAAGTCTACAGAGTATGACTTATTGGTTAAAATTTAACCAATTCAAAATTGAAGGGAAGTGTGTAAAGAAATGAGTATCAGTGATAAAATCACCATAGTGGTTCCTTGTAAAAATGAAGAAAATTACATAGCACACCTGCTAATGCACTTGAGGCAACAATCCATAGGCAATACTAAAGTTATTATTGCAGATTGTTCTACAGACAATACACGTGAAGTTATTCAAATAATGAAGGGTGAATTGAATGTAGAAGTAATTGATGGCGGTCCTGTATCTATTGCAAAGAATAATGGTGCTAAACTTGTAACAACACCATACATTCTTTTCATTGACAGCGATGTTCGTTTTTTCAAAGATACAGTTATTCAAGATGCTGTTACTGAATTAGAATCTAATGATTTAGACCTTATTGGATTAAACATCAAATGTTATGATAATAACCTAGTAGCATCAGTTGGTTTTGGTATTTTCAACGTTATTAACAATGTGCTAAAGCATTTCAGCCCATTTGCTGTAGGAGCATTTATGCTAACACGCAAAGACAAGTTTGAAGAGTATGGAGGATTTCCAGAAAATTTTTCAACTTCAGAAGATTTCTTTCTATCAAGAAAGTATAGCACTAAAAAGTTTAAAATACTCAATCACCACTTTGGTCAAGATTCGCGTAGATTTAAAAAAATGGGATACTTTGGTATGGCAGTATACCTTATTAAAAACTTTGTCAACCGCAACAATAAAGAGTATTGGGACAAATTAGACTCTTCTAAATATTGGAGTTAAAAACTTCTAAGAGTTTAATTCTTTACCCCAATTATTTTCCTTTAAAAGTTATGGTCTCGTCTCTTTGTCCAAATACCGGACTGTTGCCGTGTTGACGATAAATGGAACCTTTTCAGGTTGACTACTCCCCGTGGATAATTTATAGTAAATACTATAGACATTTTACAAAGGAGATTAACATGTCAAACTAGATCGAATATGCTTGCAAGGATGTAGTGTTCCATTTTAACAAAAAACACTTAGAAGATCAGACCATTCCCATGTGGGTCTTAAAATTCCATGGAGAAACTCTTTATGTCAATCATGTAGACTGTGCAGTTCCTTGGAGTACGAAGGAAACACCGGACAACAGTCACACCAAAGGCAGTATCAAAGTCAAAGAAGTATTGCTTCAAATAGACGATGATAATTGTGCCACACTATCCAAACTAACATTTGTAGACAAAATAAGACTACGAAATCAAAAGTTAGGCATCACAAGAATTATTGTCAAAGAAGGCAATGATTATTGGAAATTCAAAGAAGCATTAAAACAATATAAAATCAAACACGGCCCAATCAAAGGAATTGGTGGTGCTTGTAGTAGCACATTTTTTATTGCTGATATTTTGGAAAAAAGTCAATTCACTATGTTGGGTTTAGCAATGAGCGTATGTCCTAGTTTCCGTATTCTCAAACCCAATGAAGGGTACTACAAATATTATGATGATCCAAAATATAAGGATGTACCTTTTATAGATGAGGATGAAATGCTTTGGAATGATGACGATGAGTAAAATTTCTTGACACAACGGCGTCAAGGATATATACTTGTCGTTAACGATTTTGTAAATTAAGATCGTTTCACTGTGATGTTAATCGTATTGATACGTAAACTTCAGGCACACAGTTTAACACATAAGGAAAATAAAAATGAAGAAACTAGTACTATTGGCCGCACTATTGGCCACAACTTCCGTTTTTGCACAGGGATTTGGCTCTGTTGAATACAGCAGTCGAGATGGTGTAGATGGTGATCCAAACAGCAATGCTGTAAAGGTTACTTTAGGAAACAAAATCAATGATAATGTATCTGTTGACGTAAGCAGCCGTTTCGCAAAACAAGATGGAACTACTTCTAATAACTCTACTCGTTTAGAAGCAGGCATTACTGGAACAGTACCACTTGCCGCAGGTTTTAGTGTTTATACTCGTGGCGCAGTTGGTGAAAGATACACTAGCACAGATAACAATAGTTACTATTCTATTGAACCAGGTATCAAATACGCAGTTACTCCAGCATTAACAACAAAAGTTGGATATCGTTATCGTGATGCTTTTACTAGTGGAAATGACGATTTGACTCGCGCATGGCGCTTAGGTGCTGATTATGCTCTAAACAAACGTTACTCAGTTGGTTTAGGTTATGATCGTGTTCGCGGTGATAGCAACTTCAATGCAATTAATGTAAACGTAGGCATGAAGTTCTAATAAATAGCTTACATTTTATAATATTAGTATATTATGTGAGAGCATAGCTCTATTATTATATAAAAAGCAGTGGGGGCAACTTTATATCCGCCCCCACTTTTTAAAAAGATCAATTCTAAGATATAAATAAAAGTCTGCTGATGCACCTCATGGGCAAAGGCAAACGGGCAAAGCCCATTTAAATCTTACTTCATAAGGAGATAAAATATGTCAAAAATCATTGGTATCGACCTCGGTACAACAAACTCATGTGTAGCCGTTATTGAAAACGGTAATTCAAAAGTAATCGAAAATAGTGAGGGCGCACGTACTACACCTAGTATTGTTGCTTACACTAACGGTGAAATCTTAGTTGGTGCGACAGCCAAGCGCCAAGCAGTAACAAATCCCAAAAACACAATTTATGCTTCAAAGCGTTTGATTGGACGTAAGTTCAAAGAACAGGCTGTGCAAAAAGATATTGATCTTATGCCCTATGCTATTATTGAAGCTGATAACGGTGATGCTTGGGTCAAAGTAAACGACGATAAACTAGCACCTCCACAAATATCTGCAGAAGTTCTTCGCAAGATGAAGAAGACAGCAGAAGACTATTTGGGAGAAGAAGTAACAAAGGCTGTTATCACAGTACCAGCTTACTTTAACGATAGTCAACGTCAAGCAACTAAGGATGCAGGCAAGATTGCAGGCTTAGAAGTATTACGTATTATTAACGAACCAACAGCGGCCGCACTAGCATATGGTGTCGACAAGCAAGATAAAAAAGATCGTAAAATTGCTGTTTACGACTTGGGTGGTGGTACATTTGATATCAGCATCATTGAAATTGCTAACGTTGAAGGCGACAAGCAAATTGAAGTATTATCAACAAACGGTGATACATTCTTGGGTGGTGAAGACTTTGACCAACGTATCATGGATTACTTGGTTGAGGAGTTCAAGAAAGAAAGTGGTGTTGATTTAACTAAAGATGTTTTGGCTCTACAACGTCTAAAAGATTCTGCTGAAAAGGCCAAGATTGAACTATCTAGCTCTGCACAAACAGAAGTCAATTTGCCTTACATCACAGCAGACGCTAGTGGTCCTAAACATTTGGTAGTTAAAATTACCAAGGCAAAATTAGAAAGTCTAGTTGACGAACTTATTCAACGTAGCTTGGCACCATGTCGAACTGCTATGCAAGATGCAGGTGTTACAGCCGCTGACATTGATGAAGTTATTCTTGTTGGTGGACAGACACGTATGCCTAAGGTGCAAGAAGAAGTTGAAAAACTATTTGGTAAGGCGCCACGCAAAGACGTCAATCCTGATGAAGCTGTTGCCGTGGGTGCTGCCATTCAAGGGGCAGTACTAGGTGGTGATCGTAATGACGTTCTATTGTTAGACGTTACTCCTTTATCCCTAGGTATTGAAACACTTGGTGGTGTTATGGCCAAGTTGATTGAAAAAAATACTACCATCCCAACCAAGAAATCACAAACGTTCTCAACAGCACAGGATAATCAACCTGCTGTTACAATCAAATTGTATCAAGGTGAACGTGAACTTGTTCAGCATAACAAACTACTAGGCGAATTTAACCTAGAAGGTATTGCTCCAGCACCTCGTGGTATTCCACAAGTTGAAGTCACAGTGGATATTGATGCAAATGGTATTATGCACATTAGCGCCAAAGACAAATCTACTGGCAAGGAAAATAAGATCACTATTAAATCCAATAGCGGTTTGAGTGAAGCTGAAATCCAAGCAATGATTAAGGATGCAGAAGCAAATGCTGAAGCAGATAAGAAGGCACGTGTCTTGATTGAAACACGTAATGGTGCAGAAGCACAAATGAATCAAATCGAAAAAGATTTGAAAGAATACGGAGATGCTCTAAGTGATGAAGAAAAAACCAAAATTGGTGAATCATTTGAAGCAGTTCGTAAGGCCAACGAAGGTGAAGACCCAGAAGAGATTACTAAAACAATTGGTGATTTAATTACTGCAAGTCAGATCTTAGTTGAAAAGAAAAATCAAGCTGAAGCAGCCAAAACAAAAGTAACTGAAGAAGGTGAAACTGTTATGGATGCTGAGTTTAAAGAAACTCCTAAGGCTTGATATTTGTCATGTGGGCACCTAATGGGCCCACATTTGATTCTTACTTTAAAAGGAGACTATCATGAATCGTATTGACGCAGACACTTTAAATAGAGCCTTAATTGGCTTTGACACTATGTTCAATAATTTTGAACGTAGATTTGCTAATTCAATTTCTAGCAATTATCCACCACATAATGTTGTTAAATTAGATGACAACAATTATGAAATCCAAATCGCAGTTACTGGCTTTAACAAAGATGAAGTCACAGTGGAAGTAGATCAAAATGTTTTGATTATCACCGCTGGACGTGCTCAAGAAGAAGAACGTATGTACCTTCACAGAAGTTTGGCGCAAAGGAATTTTGTCAAGCACTTTCCACTTGCCGAACACATTGAAGTCCGTGGTGCGGAACAAAAAAATGGTGTTTTAACTGTTAAACTAGAACGAGTAGTTCCGGAAGCGTTGAAACCTCGCCGAATTGAAGTAAATTACGGCGAATAATGATAAAGGGGCCACTTGTGCCCCTTTATTTTTTCATGTATAATAAGTAAACATAACTTTAATCATAAGGTAAATCAATGTCGGAAACAGAAACTCAACAACGAAATCTAGTTACTACAACTATTATTGAACCAAGGAAATATAAAGTAATCATATTAAATGATGATCACACTCCTATGGAATTTGTTATTGATGTTTTAATGAACATTTTCAATCATAATCAAGAAAGTAGCGAACAATTAACTATGGTTATACATCATGAAGGATCTGCTATTGCAGGAATTTACCCTTATGAAATCGCAGAACAAAAAAGTGTAGAAACTACACATCTAGCACGACAAGCTGGCTTCCCATTAAATGTAAAAATAGAGTCTGAGTAATACAGAGAGGAATTATGAGTCTAAAAGAAATTACAAAAGATCTTCACCACGAAGCAGAAACAACTACATTTGCTAAAATGTTACTCAGTGGTAAAATTGGCAAAGAAGATTATAGAAATTATTTGTACAACTTATTGGCAATTTATGACGCTATTGAATGGTATTGTAAACGTCAAGGCTTTCTTGATAGTATGCCTGATCTCCCAAGACTCAAATCAATTTACGCAGATTTTCAAGAGTTAGATGACGGAACATACTGTTACCTAACACCTGCAACTTTAGAATATCAAGCGTACCTACACAAGTTAGGCAGTGACCCAGAACGAAAACATCTAGTTAAAGCACATCTATATTGTCGTCATATGGGTGACTTGTTTGGTGGACAAATTATTAAGAAACAAGTAGCACATATTAGCAGTGGTAAGTTTTACGACTTTGAAAATGCTGACTCTATGAAAATGGCAATCCGTCAAACATTAACAGATGACTTGGGGGACGAAGCTCGTGTGGCATTTGAATATGCCATTAAGATGATGAAGGACCTTTATGGCGGACAGTAATGTTTGGGACACACTAATTGATATACAACATTTACTCGAAGATTCATTCAACCGTACAGGCACAGAAATACAAGAGCCTGGAATGGATCGTTTTAATCAACCAGGTTGGGTTAATCGTGTCTGGACCAGTAGCTCTTATCGTCGTGCTCATATTGATGTAGTAGACGCTAGAGAAACTAAGGGATTGTGGATGATGCATTGTTGCATTTTCCCACATATTCATAATCCAGCACCAATTTACGGCTTTGACGTAATTGCAGGTCGTAACAAAATTACTGGATGTTTCCATGATTTTAGTCCAGCAGGGGATAGTGAACATCCTTTGATAAGTTGGTTTGCTGAGGAAGCTCAAAAACTAGAATGGAATAAAACTAGAAAACTTCCTGAATGGGCTGAACGTATCTTTACAGGTAGTATGATAGCCGCTGGCAATGTTAGCGAAGAATCTGAGTTAAATCAGATAACAAAATTGGTTAAAAATACAACCAATGTTTATTTGTCCCATGTAGCTGATACTAACAATACTGCTAAAAATACCACATATAATCAAAATTTCTACGCACAAAATCAAAAAATGAACCCACATACCCCTAAAGTTATGGCTAGTTTAGGGCTAAACGAGGAGGATGTTAAGGTTTTTATACAAGAATGCCTATTCCCAGAAATTGGTAAATAGTACATTATGCGCTTTAGAGAATTTAACCCAAAACTATTTGAATCAACATTGCCTGCTGAACAAGCAGATATCTCTGCCATCAATCATTTAGAACAAGTTCTAAAACAAAATCCAGAGGCAGCTGAGGAAATTCTTCCTGAACTCCAGCAATTAGTTGACTTTGTTGACTCAAAACAACAACCTGTGTCTGTTGACACGGTTCAACAAGTACCACAGAAACCACCAGTTCAACGTCCTCCTATTGCTACTAAAAAGCCAATGCCATATGATAATAACATTGGTGCAGAACCAAAAGTTGATCAGCAAGTTGGAGAAGCTTTAGCTACTACAGTAGATCCCACAGTAAGCACAGATGGAACTGAAGCATTAGAACAGGCATTGATGCTGTTAAGAAAATTAAAGGGTGAGCTACCAAAAGGAACATCTAGAGCTGTTAATTTGACAATTAAAGAAATTGAAGATCAAGTTCGTGTAGTTCATGTTTCAGGCGTTAAAAAAGGTGGACAGGATATTTTAGATACACAAGCTAACTGGCGAGAAGTTGAATTACCAGAACTATCAAAACAATTAACTTTCAAAGTGCTTGGGTACTTACAGACTCTTAAAGAAATCAGTGATGAGGCTATCGCAAAAGGTGAAGAGAGTCCACGCAATGCCAAAAAACCTCCTGAAAAAAATAGTATCTATGTACAGATACATGATCCTTTAGAAGCGTTATTTGCTAAACTATCAGATCCTAAAGCAGGAGTAGACTCGGAAGAGTATATGCGTAATATCAATAAAGTAAAAGATTTTATGCAACGCTGCCAAGTAGGAATTTTTGATATTGATGCTTTGCTTAGAAAGAAGGTTGGAAATATTAGAAGTTTAATTAGCAAAGACGATCAAGAAATTTATGATGTTATATTCCAAAAATTGTTGAGCTTGACCGTTAGCGGCGGCGGGTCTTGGGGCCCAGGAGAAATTGGATTAGCTGTTTTAGGCAAGCCAGTTCAAAAACAAGCAGGAAAAGGAGACCTGATGGTAGGTAAAAAGAAAATACCTATTGAGCTCAAATCAGGTGCAGATGCTAAGGCAGGTGCAAGGATTGGTGGTGATGGTGTGGTGCAAGCACGTGCCGCCACTGGGAACTTCTTAAATTATCTTAATACCTTTATTTCTGGGTTAAAACTACCTCCTCTTCCTTCCGTAGACGGGCGTCCAGTTTGGGTCTATGAAACAGAAAAATTAAAAAATAAAACTGTTAAAGGTGTTACTACAAGAGTACCAACAGGCGAAAAAGTTAGAAAAACATTGTTTGCAACCAATATGTCATCTTCTACTTGGTTCCAACAATTTAACGAAAACATTCTAGCTAAGTTAAATCCAGCAAAAAGAAAAGCTAGTGCAAAAACCTTCTTAAGTACTGTACTACAAATGTGTATTTCAAGTAAAGGTGAAGCCGCATACAACGAAGCAATTCAAAAATTTAACAGTATTGAAAACATGTTAGATAGTAAAACAGGATTTATTGACTATCAAAAGTTCTTAAAAGAAATTACAAAGATTTGGTATCATGTTTATAGTTCTACTGATGATGTAAAATATATTTTAGTTTTAAATCAGACTAACGGAAACTTTGAACTAGTCAAAGGTGCAGATGAATTGACAGCAAACATAGGCACACCAAGAGATAAAAAGAATCCAAAAGGTATTGAAATTACTGGAGGATTAGATTTTGGTGCAGGTCAAATTCAACTAAGTCCACAAATTGGTGTTTATTAATACTTTATTATTAATACCTAATAGGTATTCAATACGCATTTAATCTGTCGCTAACTCTCCGTAAATAGTATTAATACGGATAAACCGGAGAGCGAGCGAAAATGAAGAAAATCCCATTAATTGCAGTACTTTTCCCTATCGTTGCCTTTGCGGCACCATTAGGTGATTTTCAATTTAAAAGTCCTTCCTTCAATGGAATTGGATTTAGTTCACACGTCTTAACTATAGAAAATCAAGAACGAACAAGACAAAAAGAACGTGAAGATAAACTTCAAGCGGCAATAGATAAAGCAGCCGCTGAAGCAAAGAATACTAATTTACAAAAGTTTATTAGTAACTTAGAAAGTAGAATCTACGCACAAATTTCACAAAACGTAGCGACCGCTATGTTTGCTAATAATAGCTGTACAGTTGGTGCAACACCAAGTCAATGCAGTGGATCAATTAATTTCCAAGACAATTTAATCAGTTGGAATAGAATAGCAGATATTAATAACTGTTATGGTTCTGCAACAGGAGATTGCATTTTATTGACCATAACACCAAAAGGAAATGATACAAGTTGTGGTGGAACAACTGGATCAACTTGTATATATGTTCCTTTAGAATCCTTCCAGATTCCAGGAGGATAACATGAAAAAGACATTAATATCCCTCGCAATCGCAAGTTTACTTTCTGGTTGTGCAGTAATGCAATCTACTGGTATTCTTGACAAAGATCCAGAAGTTACTACTCAAATGAAAAATGTCAAAAAGGAATTTGACACGATTCTTGGCCCAAGTGCTGGTAGACCATTAAGTGTGGCGGTTTATAGTTTTACTGACAAAACAGGACAGCGTAGACCTCAGGCTAATATAGCAAGTTTAAGTACAGCCGTTACTCAAGGTGCAGAAAATTTTCTAATACAGGCTCTACAGAATGTAGGTCGAGGAGAATGGTTTGACGTTGTTGAACGTGTGGGTATTGATAATTTAACTAAAGAAAGATTGATAATCCGTCAAATGAGAGAAGCATACGAAGGCAAAGATGCTAAACCTCTAATGCCAATGCAATTTGCAGGCATTATACTTGAAGGCGGAATAATTGGATATGACCAAAGCACAACCAGTGGTGGTGTTGGTCAACGTATTTTTGGTATTGGTAAGCAAACACAATGGAGTACAGACACTGTAACTGTAAGTTTGAGAGCCGTAAGCGTAAACACTGGTAAAGTATTAGCCACTGTCACTGTACAAAAGACTATTCTAAGTGCGGCAGACAGTGTAACAGCATTGAAATTTTTTGACGCAGGCACTAGAGCATTTGAAGCAGAAGCTGGTCTAACCATAAATGAACCAGGAACCTACGCTACAAAAGCAACTATTGAAATGGCAGTAGTAGAATTGATTAAAGAAGGTCAACGTAAAGGAATTTGGGAATTTAAACAACCATCACCACCAGTAGCTATTGTTCCTGTACCTGCTAGGGAAGAACCAAAAGCGGTCGTTATATCTTCAGAAATCAAACAAAATGGGGAGAATAAGGATGAGTTGGTTCAACCGAAAGCCGCGTCTGCCACACCAGCAGCCAAAACAGAGACCACACCACAACAGTCCAGCGACAGAGAGGCTATTGATGGAAACAAAGGAGAAAGTACAGCAGCCAAGACAGACTCCAAAGCAGAAGTAAAAGTGGAAGCAGTCAAACTAGAGGAAGTTAAAGTTGAAAAAACTGTAGCTTCAAAAGGCAAGACTAATGTAAGAGAAAGTGAACAAGCAGGATCAACTATTATAGCCGTATTAGAACCAGATCAGAAAGTTAAAGTTCTAAAAGAAAATAGTATCCTCTACTATATTGAATTGCCAAGTGGCAAGAAAGGCTGGGTAGGAAAAGAAACGGTAAAATAATTTTGGTACTTTGTACCTAGGGAGCGAAAAATGTATAAAAAAGATATTAAACTTATGGCCTTTGTAGCAAGCGCCATGTTTTGGGGTTCAGGAGTATGGGCCGCTGACAACAGCATTTATATCGAACAGGCTGGAGATAATAGCACTATTACAATGATCCAAGACGGTTCAGGTAACAGAGTAAAGGGAATCTTATTGAATGGATCGGCTGGCGGCACTACAGATCCTGCAAAATTAACAGGTAATGCACAGACAATTAATGTTGGACAAGTAGGTTCAAATAACACACTGGCATTAGGAATTAACTCAACACAAGGCGGCAGTGTAACAGGATATTCAAATATTGGAGTTAATTTAAATTATCAAGTAACTGGAAGTAATAATACTGGTTACATCAATATCAACAATAACGGCGTTGGAACTTCAAGCGGTAACGTTATTGGTATCACACAGGATGGCGGTGCAACAGCAACGCTAAACATGACAGGAACATCAAATCAATTAACAGTTAATACTGCGGGTGGTAGTGGTAATATTTTCACTGGCACAATTAACGCAGATGAAACAGTAGCAACCGTAAATCAAACCGGTGGCGGTGGTAATGAGACTACATTAAACATGACTGGCAACAAAGGTAGCGTATCATTAAATTCAGTTGGAGCAAGTAATATTACCAGCGTTACGCAAAGCGCCTATGGCAGTACAGGGGCACAAGTAATAATTGACATCACTGGCTCTGGAAATACAACAACTGTTACTCAAACTGATGGTTTTGATCACTATGCTAATATTAAATTGAATTCAGGTAGTAACAACAATACAATAACTTTAGCACAGTCTGGTGGTAGCAGTACAGGACATAGTGCTACCTTAGAATTAACAGGTAGTACAAATACAATAGGCATCACACAACAAGGTTCTGTATCTAATTTAATTAATATGAAAGTTAGTGGTAATAGTAATTCATATACTATATTACAGAAGAACTAAGAGGGTTACATGAAAATATGGATGGCACTACTATGCGTTCCGTTGCTGAGTATATCGTGGAATGCCGACGCCGCGATAGGCAAGGTAACGGAATTAATAAATGCTCCTCCAACTATTCAGAGACAGAATTCGACACTAACGGGGTCCAAAGGGACTGGGGTGGAGATGAACGATGCTATCAAGACTCTACAGGGAAAATTAGGAATAACATTTGAAGACGATACTAAAGTACAACTCAATGAAAATTCCAAATTAGTCATAGACGATTTTGTTTATGATCCAAAAAGCAAGTCAGGTAAACTTGGTGCCAAAGTTGCTCTAGGAACAGTTCGCTATGCCAGTGGTCAGATTGCTAAAAACAGTCCACAACAAGTAAACTTATCAACTCCAAGTGCCACAATCGCAGTTCGTGGTACTGATTTTACAGCAACGGTTGAAGAATTAGGCGAGAGTACTATTATACTTTTGCCTAGTTGTCCTAACGACCGTCCAACTAGAACAGTAAAAGACATTGAAACAAGTTGTAAAACAGGCACAATTGAAGTTAGTACTGATGTTGGTACAGTAATTTTAAATCAACCATTTCAGGTTACCAAAGTTTTGAGCAAGTCACACGCTCCTACCCCCCCTAAGATTTTAAATTTAAATGAAATGGCAATTAGTAATTTACTAATTATTAGTCCTCCTGCAGAAGTTAAACGTGCAGTACAAGAACAACAAAAAATATTCAATCCATTAGATTTTGATTTCCTAAAAGAAAAAGGATTAGAAAATTGGCTTGATATGCAGGCTAACTCTTTTTATGAAGACAAGTTTGCAAAGAATTTTTTAGACAATGGATTTTTAGCCAGTCTATTTGATATAATTGGAAATGCACTAGATGAAAAATTTTTAGAACCAGTTGACCCTGTGCTGCCTGATTATAGAAAATCTACTGGAATAGTTGCTTATAAAGATGAAATGACAGTTGGATTATGTAGAGATAATGGTGCTGATGTACAATGTGTAACTACTCCATTAACACAAAACTCAACGATCTACCAAACACAAGGATCTTTAGAATTTAAGAATCGTGTTAATCAGGGAGGTAATACTATTATTACCTTGATACAAAAATGATGAGATTGCCTACAATATTATTTTTCGTTTTAATATCTGTATTAGTTTTTATTACTAAGGCATTCGCTTGGGATAGTAGTTCGGCCTACAACACTATTGCTATGAGCTATACTGCTAATACAACTATTACACAGATTATTAATCTTAATAGTACACAACAGGCCACAACAACTATTAACTTTGAAGTAGACGTTAAGAACGGCGGTGGTAGACCAACACATGATTTAAACGGAAATCCTTTGCAGTATTCAACTCAAACTGACACGGCTAGTATCACTATCTATCGATATAATAGTGCAGGGCAATTATTAGGATCCACAGTTAGTCAAAATTATATTTTATATAACTATGGTTCAAATGCAGGATGGTCAGCTGCGCCTGGTGATAACCAACATCCTTTTACAAACGCCAGTGTTACTTACACAGGTGATCTAAGTCAAGTTGCATATATTAAAATTGAAATGAAAGGCACTGACGGTGCATGGTGGGCAGGGAACTATGGCGCACAGTGGCGTACTCCTACAGTGACTATTGGATCAAACACAACTAACATAGTTTATAACGCAGAATTTGGTGTAGCACCGAACGGTGTGCAAGCACAGGGTTGGACACCAAGTTACGGATCATGGAGTGCTTGCGGAGTCACAAGTGGTAATAATACCTGCGTAACACAACAGTCAGGTGTTACTGCTAATATGTGGGGAGGTGGCTATGATGTTAACGGTGGTACTACTAGCGGTACTAGTGGTGGTTACTCTGGTACACTAACTAGTGACAATGCACTACAAGCGGCAGCAGGAACAATTACAGTTGGCGGAGGTGGAACAGCAACTCCTACAGTAACCGGCACTTCAACAACTTATACCTACAGATCAGTAGCGACCAGTCCTGGAGTTACATCAGTTTATAAAACACCAGTTACTACAACGACTTACAGTGACGGAACCAGCACTACAAGTAATGGCACAGAAGTATTGCATCAAACCAAAGTTGCCAGTACGGTAACCACTAATACTATCTCAGGAACAACACTGACAACTATCAATACTCCTATTAACACAGTTACTCCTGCTGACGGTGGCTCCACATTCATTGAAGCGAATGGCACGGCAACATCCACATCACAAACCATACAGCGAGGTCTTAACTTCCAAGTATGGAGATATGATCCTAAAAATTATAACTGCGGATGGTTAGGTTGTGTATGGAATTTTACTTACCGTACTCCATCAACTAATATAGCGGACTATGGCAACACAGTGAACAGTGGAGTTACTAGTAACGGCATGTTTATTGCAACCAATTCTGATTTACCAAACAACGACAACAGTTGGTTTGGATCTAACGATGGTACAGTTATTAGATACTCAGGAACAATAACAGCTCCAATAACTTCTTCAAAGCCTGCAGGAACCGTTTACAGATTGTATTTTTACAACAACACCGATGACGGATTTGTTCTGCGTATAAATGGAAATACTGTTATCAATCAAAATGAAACTGTTCGATATCAGGCTATATTTGGTTATACCAGCAGTGGTTGGATTGATGTTGTAGCAGGACAGACATATAATATCGAAGCATGGTATTGGAATACAGAAGGCGGATTCGGTAACACATTTTACTGGGACTACGGCGCCGGCCTAAGAACTATACCTAATAGTGCATTTACTACAGGTACCATTCCTACCTATACTGTGGATACAACAGGAGTTGTATACTCTAATTCTTCTGTAGTCAACATTACTGGATCTACTGTTAACCTAGGACCAGTAGTTGAAGGCGGAACAATCACAATGACCAACGGCACTGGCCAAGAAGTTATTAATAGTGGTGCAGGTAGTGTTATGATAACACCACAACAGCAAGGAAGAATTGATAATTGGAACAACGGTTCTGGACAAAACTCTAACAATCATTTGTATATTGATCAAATTAGTGGTAACGCTAATACTGTAAATGTTACACAGACAACTACTTCTACAGGAAAAAATAGAATTGAAGCTACAATTTCTGGATCTGGGGGCAATAATATTGACTTGACACAAACAGGATCAAACTATCTTAAGTTAGATGTCAACGGTGCGTTTAATAATATAACCAGTCAACAGTCCAATAACAACACTTCTAACAATTATAAAGAAACTACCATTACTGGTAGTAACAATATCATCAACACCAATCAAAAGGACAATGCTAATAAAATAATGTTCAATAGTATTAATGGTAGTAACAATTCTATTACCGCAGTACAAGAAGGATCAGGCAGTCATTACTTAGAAAATATGTTAACTGGCAACGGACATTCTGTTATAGTTAATCAAAGCGGTAATACCTCAAATAGTGCTAAAATTGACCTTTCAAATTCTGGCGGTCCAGCTAGTGTAGACCTTCAGCAATCTGGGGGTAAGAGCTTTACAATCATTCAAGGTTGTTCAAATCCATCAGGATGCACCACAGTAGTTCGTCAATAAATACTCTACAGGAGATTTACGATGAACAATAAACTTAAAAAACTGTTGGTTAGTCCTTGGACTGCCCTATTAACCCTAGCATTGGTAGTGGGAATACGTGTTGCAGATCCAACATTTGTTGAAAGCGTAAGATTGCGCTATTTTGATACATTGATCACTGCCAAAGAACCAACTTTTAATAATATTGTAACTGTAAATATTGATGAGGATAGTCTAAACAAATACGGACAATGGCCATTACCAAGAGCTGAATATGCTAAAATTATACGAGATTTATATCAAAGAGGAGCAGGCCTTGTTGTACTTAATATTCTCATGTCAGAAACAGACCGTACAGGTGGAGACAGTAGCCTGGGTCAAACTCTAAAAGAATTTCCAGTAGTTTTAGCCAGCTCTCCAGCACAACAAACAAAAAACACACCACGCACACCTGGTTCAGCAGTACTAGGTCCAGAGTATCTAAATCAAATTATCACATATCCTGGATTAATTGCCAACGTTGCTGTATTAGAAAATAATGCCGCAGGTGTTGGTATCACTAACACACTCCCAGAGGTGGACGGTGTGAATCGTCGTTTACCGTTAATCGTAGGAGTTGATGGTAAACTTTATCCTAGCATAGCTATGGAGACACTCAGAGTTGCCGCAGGCGATTCCACTTTCCAAGTTAAGTTATTTGAAGGCGGAGTAGAAAAAATGCGTATCCCTAAATTTGGTCCTGTCACAACAGATAATTTAGGGCGCATATGGATTGACTGGAGTCAACAGTCACGTAGTTTTAGTTTAAGTAAATTACCAAAAGATTTAGAAGGTGCCATTGTTATTGTTGGTCCTAGCGCCGCAGGTATTGGAAATCCATTACCAACAGCAAAAGGTGCAGTATGGCCACATGAAGTTCAAGCCGCAGTAATTGGTACTATGGTAAATGGAGTAGTAATCCAAAGACCTGATTGGGCCGATGGAGCGGAAATTCTAGCGATTATTGCACTAGGATTAATTATTATTGGATTATCAAGGTGGACTTATGTCGGTATTTTTACAACTATTAGTGGGATCGTTGCCTGTTATGCTGCCAGTCGTTATGGTTTCAATAACTTCCTCTACTTGGGAGACGCAACGGCAAGCACGGCTGGTCTTGTTCTCGTGGCTCTGCATACTTACGGGGTTAAGTTTGTAAGTGAGTTCTTGCAGAAGCAAGCAATCAAAAAACAATTTGCTGGTTACTGCTCAAAAGAAGTAGTAGAGATGCTACAGAAAGATCCAGATTTAATTAAACGTGGTGTACGTAAAGACGTTAGCGTAATGTTTAGTGACTTACGTGGCTTTACTCCAATTGGTGAACACTACGGTGACGACGTTGCTGGCTTAGGCAAGTACATGAACGGCTATATGGATGCTATCAGTCGTCCTATTATGGACAACAAAGGTATGGTTATCAAATATGTAGGTGACGCAAGTATGCACATACATGGTGCTCCTATTGAAGATCCTAACCACGCTCGTACTATTGTTGCTGTTGGACTACAAATGTTAGACGCTGTAGATGCTTATACAAAAGAAATGGAAGCACAAGGTTTACCACCGGCTGCAATGGGTTGGGGTTGTAACACAGGCATCGGCTTTATCGGCGAGATGGGATCAACAGACAGACATAGTTATGACATCTTAGGTGACATGGTTTCGACAGCCGCACGTTTAGAAGCACGTTGTAAAGCCTACGGTGTGCTATGTATCATCGGTGCTGAAACATACAATCGTACTAAAGATGATTTCTTCTACTTGTGTATTGACAACTTACAACCTAAGGGCAAGTCAGTAGCAGACTTAATTTACACAGCACTACGTCCTAACGGAGCAGACTGGAGTAAAGATTTAGTGAAGTATAATGAAATGCAAACACTATACAAGTCTAAGAAGTTTGACGAAGCCTCAGATATGTGTAAGAAATTAAAAGGCACGTTTGGTGGACAAATGGACAAGTACTACAAAATTTGGATTGAACGTTGCGAGTTTATGAAGCAACAGGATCTAGGTTCTAACTGGAATGGCGAATTCATCGCTCACGAAAAATAATGTATACTCCAATTGATTGGTGGTTTGATTATTCAGTTTGGTTGATGCTACAATTTAAGTTTATGACGCCAGCTAAAATGATCGCTTACAACGATGATATGGAAAACTATCTTAAGACGTTTAGTTTAAACGGTGTGAAAAGTTTTAATATTTGCAAGCCTTATTAACTCTCGCCGCTGGCCGCTGATTTTTTATCATCTAACTTAGAAGCCTCATCAAATTTCTGATTAGCTTCTTTTTCTACTTTCATTTGTTCCATAACACGATCGCCTTCAATGATCTTGCCACGAAGATGTAATACAGTATTAACTTTCTGATTCAATCTAATCAAGTCGTTATCTAACATACGGATACGATCTATAAGAGCAATTAACACTGTATTTGCTTCACTGATAACTGGTTTAACTTCTTTGGTACTCCACTCCCAAACATATTTGATAATGTAGCCCATTCCAACTGCCATGACGATTGGAAAGCCATATTTGTTAACTAAATCTACTATCTCTGTCATTTCTTTTCTCCTTTCCAAAATCCCCACGGATCATATATTTTCTTTTGTTTTTCTTTTGGCTCATAAAAATAATACATGCCTACAGAAATTAACACTAATAATTCTAATAACCAAAAAATTAAAAATGCTTCAAATAACATTAACCTATCAAAGGTCTAAAAGTCTGTACAGCAGGTCGCCATGCCCATTCATAGCCCACTACTAGACCTACTACAAACCCCACGACCGCTCCTATCGCGATGAATTTGTAAACTTCATTTGCTTTGTAAATAGGTTGATTTTTAAGCCATTGTTTGGTATGTTCAGGTAAACTGTTATACCAATCTGACCAATTGTTTAACCTATTTTTATCACTTGTCTTCATTTACTTTGTAACCTCTAACAAACGCTTCAATTGGTTCTACTTTACGTAAAATTTGACGGCCGTTAATATTAACCAGTCTAAAAATGTCTCCGCCCTTCCAACCAAGTTTATCACTATTGAATTCTTCATCCAAAATAATTCCACTTGGACTGCAATCCCAGGTATAATCTAAGTATAACATCTTTCCCTCTCTTGCTTTACTAGTTTACTGATCTCGTCAGCAATTTTACGAAGTTCTAAACTTCTAACAGAATCTTGTATGTGAATACTACGAGCTTCGTTATGTAGCTCAATTACAAGTTCTTCCAACTTGGCTTTAGTCTCTTCTAGCATCATTTTTCCCATCCGCTCTTGCAATTCTATCAACGTCTGGTTTTAATCCTAGTGCATTTGATACAATGGTATCAATTCGAACCACATCATGATTCATAGTTTTAACACGATTATCAAGAGCCACAATGATTCCTGCCATTCCTTTAATAGCCCCTAAAACACCGCCCAAAAGTAGCTTAATTGTTAAGTATACAAAATAGCCGCCTGCAAAGGCAACTGCAATTGGAAAGCCCAGATCGCCAATTATTTTAAAGATTTCATTCATTGTTCGCTCCCGTTTTGAGTATTTAGTGCTTGACAATGAAATTAACTATTGCTATAATTAACGCATGGATACCACTAATAAAATTCTAATCGAGCTGAAATGTCAGATTTTGGACATTTTGTTTTCTAAACGCCTTGAGGGCATCACTGAGCTTCCAGTTTCTGAACTGTTAGAAGAACTTGGTATGGATGCTACGACTAATATCACTGGTCTAGATCCTGAAGATACAATTGAGCTTACCAGCAAAACTTTAGATGATGTAGAAGGCACTAAGCGAAGACTTCGTGCTTCTATGTTACATTAATAATTTCTGACTGTAGCTCAACTGGATAGAGCAACAGCCTTCTAAGCTGTAGGTCGGGGGTTCGAGTCCCTCCAGTCAGGCCATTTTAAGATCATGATGAAAATTAACCTAGTAAGCGACATGCATCTAAACTTCGACGACATTAACCTGCCGGGCGGAGATGTACTCATCATGGCTGGTGACATTATGGAAGCTGGGCATTTACGCCAAGCTGATAATGACCAAAGAAATACTTTCATTGCTGATAGATATCGTCGCTTTATCAATGAAGAACTTGCCAAATATAAAAAAGTTCTTTATGTTAAAGGTAATCACGAACATTATCGAAATGCTTATCATGACACTCATACACGTTTACTTCGTGAGTTGCCTGAGAATGTACACCTTCTTGAAAACGAAAGTGTTCAAATTGAAGACGTACACTTCTTTGGTGCCACTATGTGGACCGACATGAATAAAGGTGATCCAATAACTGTACATCATCTAAGTCAAAACATGAGTGACTTTGCTGGCTCAATTAAAATGGGCGATGGGGTTAAAGTTCAAACACCTTATGGTGGTAGCTATTACACTAGCAAGTTCACTCCTGGATACGCTAAAGGTATTTTTCATGAAACAATTTCTACCATGAAAAAGTTTTTGGAAGAACACAAAGATAACAAGTGTGTAATCATTACGCATCACGCACCAAGTGACCTAAGTGTTAACGAATATTACAAAAATGACTACCACATGAATGGTGGTTACAGAAGTAATCTTGAAGACTTGATATTTGATCATCCACAAATTAAAGTTTGGTGTCACGGTCACATGCACGATGCCTGTGACTACATGATTGGTAGCACTCGAGTATTAACTAACCCGCGTGGTTACAAAGGTTACGAGCAGAGTGCTGAAACTTTTGATCCAAGTTTTAGTTTTGATGTCTAGAACTATTGTTAATCATTGGAGGTACGAAGACGGGAAGCCCGACAATGCGTTTGGGCATCCCGGAATCAATATGCCAAAAGGTTGGCATTGTTGGGTTTATCCTGAAGATGATAGAGAATTTGAAAAATGGATGAATACCTATTGTCCTACAGCAGAATGTACACACAGATTTAATAGTGGTGATCCCATGTATACCGTTTACATTACGGATTCCCAAGAAGCTACAATGTTTGGCCTTAGATGGGGAATAAATTAATATGTCTTTTGTAAATGGATTAAATGGAATATTGTATAAAGACTTTGATCGTGAAGGAAAGAAAATGTCTTTTGTTCATGAAAAGGATCAGTCTTTTGTAAAACTATTGGATTTAGACATTAATGAAGGTCCATGGTTGGCAGGTGGTGCAGTGCTCACTTGGTACAACGGTGAACCAGTTGGAGATAGTGACTTTGATATATTTTTTAAAGATCTAAAACAATTTGATCAAATGTTTGGTAAATTAATGCGTAATCATGGAAGCATTGTTTACACCAGCGAAAATGCAATTACACTAAATGTCACTGTTAATGATGACTTGAAAAAAGTACAGTTGATTAGAAAAAATTATTTCAAGAGTGCATTGGATGTAATTGATCATTTTGATTTTACAATATGTCAATTAGCCACTGATGGTTATGAAGTAGTAAGTGGTGCTAAAACTTTTGAACACATTAAAGAAAAAAGAATAGAGCCAGTTAGAGAAACCAATAGAGGAATAGTTAAACGACTAATCAAATATATTAGTTACGGATATAAGCCAGATCCTAAATTAATTTCAAATATAATTGATAATCCTCAAGAGTATGATTGGATGTTTAATAATATAGATGAAAATTATGAAAACGCATTCTAAATATCATAGTTGGAGTTTGATCGACCCAAGGCCTGTGTTTTATTACGATGAAAAAACAGCCACAGATTTAGCAGTTTGGAATGGCATCTATATGACCAAAAGACAGGCTATGCTAATTGCCTGTGAAAAATATATGGGCATTTGGGCAACTCCAACAATGAAAGAACGAGCTTATCAAGAGTTTATTCTTGCATATTTTGGTAATGCGTTTGGTCACCGTGAATGGGATGGAACAATTTCTAGATTACGTTCTGGTCACGAACACTATAAAATGCTGACTAGTCTAATGTCAACTCATTTAAAAAACATGCAACAGTATCAAGGTTACGAAGTACTCAGTTGGTTTAATTATCATAAAGAAGAAAATAATGGAACAAACAACTAATTTAGAAGAAAAGAGAAATGAGCTGTCATCTTTGTTGCACAGCCATATTTGCGAAGTTACCTTTACCAAGATAAACGGTGAGCAACGAGTTATGCCCTGTACCTTAAAGGAAGGCGTAGCTCCTGTAATCGTTCGCAAAGAAGGCAGTGAACCAAAAAAACAAAGCGTTGACACTATGAGTGTTTATTGCATGGATAAAAAAGAATGGCGAAGTTTTAGAGTGGCCAATGTAACCCAAATAAAGGTCATAGAATGACTAACAGATATACCTTAGAAGTTAAATACGATAGCAGTACAGGTGATCACTATTTAGAATTCACCCCAGATATGTTATCTCAGATGGGTTGGGATTTTGGTGATACCATTGTATGGAAGGATAATAACGATGGGTCGTGGACGCTCTCTAAGAAAGTGGATAACGAAACCAGTGTCAAGGAAGAAGATGGCTCAGCTGATGGAGCCAATCCGAAGTCAACTGGTGGGAATACCTAGACACGTAAATGAAATTAGCGAAATTGTTGGTGCTGTAATAGCAAACAATTTTAGAACTGATGTTCTTCATGCAGATGCACAAGAAGTTGATGTAGGCGATATCAATACCACTGCATACTATGATCCAGAATTGGACAGTATGAATAGACCATGTATCGAATTATATTTGGTTTACAGTACTTTAGATTCTATTATTTTGTTTGATGACGAGTTATTTGAAACATTAACCAAAAGACTTTGCGATACACTGTGTCATGAACAAATACACCAACAGCAACATAGAGCTAGATATTGGGATACTTGGGATTATGATACTGATGACGTTGAAGAATATTTGGGTAACAAAGATGAAATTGATGCATATAGTCATAACATAGCAAATGAACTTTTAGACTATGCAGACTACCAAAATGTATTGACATTACTCAACAATCCTAGTACAATAAAAATTGAACAAAGCATAAACCTTTGGGTTTATATTAGAACTTTTGGAGTGGATCATCCAGTAACTAAAAGATTATTGAAAAAGGTAATTCGAAAGCTACCAGTGGTAATTCACGAAAGATAAATAAAATACTATGAAGACAACCGTTGTTACTCTAAACAATTTCCAGACTGCTCAGTCGCAGGTTGTCTCTTTACGATTATCCCCTAATATACGAATATCCAATTAAAAGTTGCGCCCCGGTAGTTTAATGGTAAAACAGCGGATTTATATCCCGTGTGCAACAGATAATTGGCCAATGTCGGTTCGACTCCGGCCCGGGGTACCAAAATAAAATGCGAGTGTGGTGGAATGGTATACACAGCAGACTTAAAATCTGCCGCTTAATTGATTGAGGGTTCAAGTCCCTCCACTCGTACCAGAATACATATTGACATTTTTTGATTTAGAATATATAATAAACGGACATTGCGACTGTGGTGAAATAGGTATACACAGCAGACTTAAAATCTGCCGCCGTAAGGCGTGCCGGTTCGATTCCGGCCAGTCGCACCAATTTAAACTAGGAGGTTCTTAAGATGTTTGCAACAGGTGTTTATCGATCAGCAAGTGAAATTAATGGCGCTATGTCTAGAGTTTATGGACATATGGGCCTTGCTGTTATCACATCAATGATTGTTAGTTTCATTGTAGGTAATAGTTCTGCACTACTGGAATTTTTCTTTACAGGTGCAATGAAATGGGTAGTAATTTTTGCTCCGTTGGTGGCTATTCTTGCAGTAAGTTTTTCCATGGAGAAAATGAGTAAATCAACATTGCAGATTTTTCTGCATGGCTTTGCCGCACTAATGGGTTTGAGTTTTGCTACTATTTTCGTAGTCTATAATATGGGCAGTATTGTCAGTGCTTTTATGAGTGCGGCAATCTTGTTTGGTGTAATGAGTTTTTATGGTTACTTTACTAAAAAGAATCTAGACAGCATTGGTCAGTTTTTATTTGTTGGCTTGATTGCAATTATTATTGCTAGTATTGTTAATATTTTTATTGGTAGTACTGTAATGCAAATGGTTATTAGCGCCATTGCTGTAATTGTATTTTTAGGATTGACTGCTTACGACACACAAAAGATTCGTGAAATGGTCAGTTATGACAATGATGGTAAAGCAGAAGTAATGGGTGCTTTGACTCTGTATCTTGACTTTATTAATTTGTTCTTGAGTTTGCTACAACTTTTTGGTGGTCGTAAAGAATGAGAAATTTTATCAATATCGTAGAAGGTGCTGGCGTGATTACTGACGCTTGGTTTGAAGACGGTGGTTTTAAAACCTACAAACGTCCTGCTAAGGAACGCTATGAAATCGCCAGTGAACCTGGTACTATTGATACACTAGAAGGTCCAGTCAAGTATCCTGAGGGCTACTATATTATGACTGGACCAAAAGGTGAGCAGTATCCTATCAGTCCTGAAAAGTTTAAAGAACTTAAAGATGATTTGGGTGACGGAGTTTGCACTCCAAAAAAGATTATTAAAATTGCTAAACTAGCAGATCACTCTGGAACAGTTGATACCAGTTGGGGTGAAAAGCTACATTATAACCCAGGCGAAGATGTTATTGTTCGCCATGGACCAAATGACTACGGTGTAGTCAAATTAGAAATTTTTAATCAAACATACGAGAAAATATAATGCGTAGTCATTACTGGACATGTTCTAAATTTGCTGACTGGCTTCGAGGTACTACTAAACTTAAAGTAGGTACTAGCGAGGAATGGCATGAATGGGAAACTCGCGCCAAGCGTGATTTTCCTGTTCGCTGGTGGTTGGCTGAAGAAGGTCTAGATTATCTACAAAAAATTGTATTTTGGCCCACAGACAAACTTTATGATATCAAATACTACATCAATAATCGCTGGATCACTCGCACTAACAGTCTTACTGCTCATTCCAGAGATATTAAACCCGGTCAGTGGTGCGATGTTGGTAATCGCTTTCTTCCTTGTTTGTTTAATGAGCTTGTTGATTTTGTTGAAATAGAACTGGCATGGTGGCATCTTGCTTGGGAAGGCAAAGAAGCCCGTAGGCAATATAATATGCCATGGTGGGGAGTAGGTTGGTGGCGTGTGCGTTTATGGCGTTGCCCACAGGCAGGTCTTGACAACTTAGAGTGGCAACGCAATCTGCGTTGGAAAGAAGAAGAAGTTGGTCCAGACAGTAAGAATCTTGGACAACTTACTCCTCAGGCTATAAAGGCACAAGAGATTTTAGACTTGTATACTTGGTGGACTGTTACATATCGTAACCGACCAGACCCATACGAAGCTAGTGGTTGGACTGCCCACTGTGAAGAAATGCGAGCAAAAAATCCAGGAGGTATGTGGGCAAGTTTAAATACCAAAGACCCCAAAGATAAGAAAGCTGGCGACAAGGCACATAAACTGTTACAAAAAATTGAAGCCGCTTACGAAAAAGAAGACGAAGAAATGATGATTCGTTTAATCAAAGTTAGACACGGATTATGGACATAAATTTAATGGTTGGGACACCATTGTATGGTGGCAAGGGGGATTATGTTTACATTGAAACTCTTTTGCACATCAAACATTGGTCAATGAAAAATAATATAAATGTTGAGTTTTGTTTACTAGCAAATCAAAGCTCTATTAGTCATGCTCGTAATGAAATAGCGGCAGAATTTTTAAACTCTGATTGTACACATCTTTTGTTTTTGGATGGAGATGTTGGATTTAATGTGAACCCACATCTACAACAAATGTTAGACTCTAATTTAGACTTTGTTGTAGGCACGTATCCAAAAAAATCAATTGATTGGGATCGTGTAGTTGAAATGGCTCGAGCTGGAATGAGTCCGCAAGACATTGAACGTAAAGCTAGTACGCAACTGATTAAACCACAAGTTGAAAATTTTGACTACAATCAAATTGTTGAAATTTCTCATGCACCCACTGGATTGATGTTATTGAAGCGTAAAGTATTTGAAGAATACAGACAACACTATGGTGACAAAGGTCGTGCATACACAAGTTTTGGTAAACCAAGATATAATTACTTTGGAACCGCAGTAATTACAAGTAGAGATTCTTACGTTTCAGAAGATACATACTTTTGTTTGCATCATACTGGACGTGGTGGGAAAATACATTTCATGCCTTGGATTGAAGCTGTGCATGAAGGCAATTATAGGTTTAAAAGTGAACACAAGTAATCATTGTAAAAGTTGTAATTCTGAATTTCAATACAACGAAAAGTATGACACTCATTACTGCGAATTATGTAATAAATGGGTGGAAGAGAAATGCAGTGACCCCAATTGTGAATATTGTAGAGAGCGACCAAACTTTCCTTCGCAAGTTTGGTAAAATAGTTTGTAACAATTCTTGACGCTATCAAAGCGTTCTGTTACAATTAAACCATAAAAACTTTTTTCAACTTATAGAAAGATTTAGATGTCTTATTTTCTAAAATCCGGTAACACATTCCGAGTGAGCACTAAAGAAGCAATGGACATTCGTGAACTGCTTCCTGCTGGCAACTATGTTGTCAAAGAAATGCCGATGGATGGTCCTCTCTACCTTGAAATGATTGATAATTTTGAAATCAAAGGTAAGAAGTATGGCGACTTGAATAAGAATACCGACCGTATTCTTAACACGTTCATGAGCCGACCAGCCGCAACTGGCGTAATGCTTGCTGGTGAAAAAGGTTCTGGAAAGTCATTGCTTGCCAAAAATCTAGCAATTGAAGCGGCTGCTCGTTTGCAGATCCCAACTATTGTTATCAACGCTCCATGGGTTGGTGACAAATTTAACAGCTTTATCCAAAGCATTGAACAACCTGTTGTTATTTTGTTTGATGAGTTTGAAAAAGTATACGATAGCGATGACCAAGAAAAAGCATTGACCTTGCTTGACGGTGTGTTCCCTACTAAGAAACTGTTCGTATTGACTTGCAACGACAAGTGGCGTGTTGACAGTCATATGCGTAATCGTCCAGGTCGTTTGTTCTATATGCTAGACTACAAAGGTCTTGATACAGCCTTCATTACTGAATACTGTATGGATAATTTGAAAGCAGATCTTCAAAAGCACACAGAAAAGCTCTGCCAAATTGCCAGCCTCTTTGGGCAGTTTAATTTTGATATGTTGAAAGCGACTGTTGAAGAAATGAACCGCTATAACGAAGGTCCTGAAGATGCTCTGCGTATGCTGAACGTTAAGCCAGAATTTGACAGTGGTAACAAATTTAGCATCAAACTCCAACTTAACGGAGAAGATCTAAAAGATGAAGATTTGGAAACGCAAGAATGGAGTGGCAATCCTCTTCAAAGTCAAGTTCAAATTCATTACAAAAATTTCTTTGAGAAACTCAAAGAAGAAGATGAATTGGAATGGGATTGGGAAAGACTGCGCTTCACCGCTGTTGATTTGAAAAAGATTGACAGTAGCACTGGCAAGTTCGTGTTTGTTAAAGACGGTGCTGTATTGACCTTAAATAAGATTAAGGAAAAGAACTACAATTATTACGATGCTTTTTAAATAATTGTTGTAAAAATACAACACTTCCATAAAACAGGACTAGTTGACAAAACCGACTAGTCCTGTTATACTATGTGGAACAAGTTAATAGAGATAAAAATGAAAACATATATAACATCAGATTTGCATTTTGGACACAGAAATATTATGAACTTCTGTCCAGTCACACGGGCTCGTTATAAAAACGATGTTGACTATATGAACGAAGCCATGGTTAAAGAGTGGAACGAAATTGTTAATCCAGAAGATACAGTTTACATTTTGGGAGATGTAGCATTTTTGCCAGCGGCCAAGGCTGTTAGCATTATGCGGCGTTTGAATGGAACAAAAATTTTGGTTGAAGGCAATCACGATAGGAAATTGTTGAACGACCCTGTGTTCCGTAGTTGTTTCTCAGAAGTTCACAAATACTTGTGGATGACTTACAATGGTACACAGGTAATCATGTTTCACTATCCTATTGCTGAATGGGATCAAATGCACAGAGGTGCAGTTCACTTTCATGGCCACTTGCATGGTAACACCAGCGGTATGGAAAAATATCGTTGTGTTGACGTTGGCATGGACTCTACTGGTTGGATAGTTTTGGAAATGGAAGACGCCATCCGAAGAGCTATGAAGGGTGAAATTAAAGGTCACCATAGAAAGGAAGAAGATGCCTAAGTTGTATATGTTAATTGGTGTCCCAGGTAGTGGAAAATCTACCTGGGCATGTAATCAAGAATGGTATAAAGACTGTTCTCACATCAGTACTGATTCATGGATTGAACTTGAAGCAAAACGTCAAGGAAAAACATATTCTGATGTTTTTGATGAGTATATATCTAAAGCAACACATATTATGAATGAACATATTAAATTATCTGTGTATGCTGAACAAGATATTATATGGGATCAAACAAATATGAGTTCTAAGAGTCGTGCTAAAAAATTGGCCATGGTTCCTAATTATGAAAAAATTGCTGTGGTATTTCGTACTCCTGAAAAAGTAGAATTACTACGACGTTTGTCAAATCGTCCTGGCAAATTTATTTCTGAAGGTGTTTTGAACAGTATGATTAATAGTTATAATGAGCCAACTATAGAAGAAGGGTTCAAGGAAATTTGGTATGTTTAAGGACAAGTTGAAAGAGTACATAGAAACCAGTAACCTAATTAACATGAAGGAAGCAGGTGAAGGTATCTATGTGTTAAAGTATAAGAAAAAAGTATTCTATGATAACTTATGGAATGAGTACATTGCTGAATGTCGCGGAACTATTGTTGATAAAGACTTTAATTTAGTAACTTATCCATTTACTAAAATTTATAATTACGGCATTGAAAAAGAAGCACCTGTATTAAAAGCAGATGCTAGAGTTATGGCATTGCGTAAAGTAAATGGTTTTATGGTTGCTATGACTGTACACAAAGGAGAATTACTAGTGTCTACTACAGGTAGCACAGATTCAGACTTTGTTACTATGGCAAAAGAAATGATGACAACGCACATGCCTTTAAATGATTGGCGTTTGGCACTAGGTACTTCTGATTGTTTAGGTATGACTTTTATGTTTGAATGTGTGCATCCAAATGATCCACATATCATACCAGAAAAGTCAGGAATGTATTTTTTAGGTGCTCGTGAAAATTCTTGGGGATCTAAAATAATGCACGACCCAATGTTTTTAATAGACTTTGCTCGTACATTGAACTGTTTTGTTCCAGAAAATGTAACAACTAATATGTCAAGGCTACAAGAATTGGCTAAAGAATGTAAACACGAAGGATATGTATTCTATACGGACGATGGTGTTAGTGCTAAAATCAAAAGTCCATACTACTTGACTTCAAAGTGGGTTGCTCGCAATCCACGTACAGACAAATTAGTGGATTTGAAAAAAGACATCAAGCACAATCTAGATGAAGAATACTACTCACTAGTGGATGCTATTCGTGCCAATATTGTTGAATACACTGCTATGGACGAGCAAGCTCGTTTGGCTTGGGTTCGAAACTATATGGAAACATTATGATTGATGAAAGTCATTTACCAGTATCTGAACAGAGTCTAGTCTTCCGTCTTCGAAAGAGAGCGGAGATTAGACGTCAGATATCTACTCGAAAGAGCGTTCAAAATGGTGAACGTGACCGTTTGGCTGACCTTTTGGAAGAGGCGGCTAACGAAATTGAACGTCTTCAAATTGGTAAAATCAGTGGTTGACTCTTACTGGTTTTGCCTGTATAATTTACACATACACTAACAAACACAGAAAGGTTTTTCATGCTACTTCAAACTGCTCCACAAAACGAAGCAATTTTGAGCAACGTGGGCGAAATTGGCGAATTCCGTATTCGCAATAGTGCCAAGGCTTTTAACATTCTTTCCAGCGGCTTGTATGCTAACAAGATCCGTGCTATCATTCGTGAGCTTTCTTGTAATGCTGTGGACAGTCATGTTGCCGCAGGTCGTACAGAAACTCCGTTTGACGTTCATCTTCCTTCTCAACTAGAGCCTTGGTTTAGCATTCGTGACTATGGTACTGGTCTTAACCATGAACAAGTTACTAACATCTATACAACTTATTTCGAGTCTACTAAAACTAACTCAAACGACTTTATTGGTGCTCTTGGGCTTGGTAGTAAGTCTCCTTTTTCATATACTGATAACTTCACTGTAACTGCCATTCGTGACGGTGTTAAAGGTATCTATACTGCCTTTATTAATGACCAAGGCGTTCCCAGTATTGCATTGATGACCACAGAACAATCTGATGAGCCTAGTGGTGTTGAAGTTAAATTTTCTGTAAATGATCGTTGGGACTTTAGTAAATTCCACGACGAAGCTCGTACTGTTTACAAATATTTTAAACTACGCCCTGTTATTAGCGGTAACTCAGATTTTGAGTTTCGAGATATCACATATGAAAGCAAGGATATTATTCCAGGCGTTCATTCAACTGGACGAGGACAAACTGTTGCAGTGATGGGTAATATTGCTTATCCAGTCGCTGTGCCTGAAGCTAACCATAAGGATCTTGGCGATGTTGCATCACTTTTGAATTGTGGTTTGGAAATGCACTTTGCTATTGGTGAGTTGGATTTCCAAGCATCACGTGAAGGCTTGTCTTACATTCCGCAAACCATTGCCAGCATCAAACGTAAACTTGAAGCCCTTAACGCTTCATTGGCAGATGTTTTGACTAAGGAAGCAGATGCTATTCCTAATTTGTGGGAACGCACGTTCTTTCTTTTGAAGAAGAAAGAGCACGGTCTTTGGCAAGCGGCTGTTAAAAAGTACATCATTGATAATAAATTTGAAATGATTGATGCTACTGGCACAAGTCATTACTACCTTCGTGCTAGAGACTTTAAATTTAGTTTGGACGAACTTCGTGACAAGTTTAATATCGAAGTGATGGCTTTTGAGAAGCAACTGAGCAAAAAAGGTTGCAGTAATCTTAATAGTCATACTGTGCATGGTAAAAATCCTGGAGAAAAAGATTATCGTGCTTGGGATTTTGTTGTTCGTGAAGGGGTGACATTTGTTAAGAACGATACTAAGATTGGCGCAAGTGCCCGTGCAAAGTATCACTGGAACAATACTGAGTTCCCCAAAGGTACACATTACAGTCAAACAGTATATGTACTCAATGTCTTTGACAAAGATAAACCTGCTAAGTTTGATGACTTTTTGAAAGCCATCAAAAATCCGCCTAGCTCAGTTTTTGCTAGTTCACTGCTACAGAAAGATCGTGTTTCAAGTGGTCTCTCTGGTAAAAATGTAACTATCATGCTTTTGGGAGAGCGCGGTTACGGTGGTTACTATCGTGAACGTGAAATGGTTTGGAAGAACGCAGGCAAGGCTGATAGTTTTGATGCTAACGAAACCTATTACTACTTGCCTTTGAAAGGCTTCGAAGTTCAAAGTGAACACGGTAATTTTGATGTAAAACAATTTTACAACGACATGAAAGAGTGTGGTGTAAGTGAGGCTAAGGTAGAAATTTTTGGTGTACGTAAAGGTGATATTGATTTTATCAAAACCCAAAAGAACTGGGTTAATATTGAAGATCACCTTTCAAAAGTTTTGAAAGTCGTTGACCATAAACTTTTGATGAGTTTGGCATTGCAGGCTCTTGACAACTTCAACTATATCAACTACAATGATGGCATAGTTAATGCTGTTACTGCTCCTAAGAGTCCTTACAAAAATTTGGTTTCCAAATTTAAAGGATTTGAAAAGATCCGTTACAGCGAATCTAGTTTGCGTAGACTGTGCAGTCGTTATGCTAAAGATGTAAATTTTAGTCCAGAAGCGTTTGTGCAAAAGTTTGTCGACGAAGCCTCTGCCGTCAACAAGCGTTATCCGTTGTTGCAGTTCCTTCGTTCTGCACCAAACAAAGAAGTAGCAGAGTATGTTAACATGGTTGACACACAGAAAGGTGTTTAAAATGAGCTATCCGTTTTTGATTCAAGGCGACAATGTTGTTATCGTAATTGATAATAAACCACACACTATTAACAAGACCCATATTACCTATAACAAGGTAGTTGATGCTATTAAAGCAGGCGATTGGGAAACCGTTAAGGATGTCATTGAGCCTAAGAAAGTTGTCCTTGAATATGGTCAAGGTAATGTTGAAGTGCAGGGTGACAAACTATTTTGGAAAGGTAAAGAGTTCCATAACGCATTGAGCAATCGAATGATCCAAATGTTGCAAGATGGTTTTCCTGTGGAGCCACTGGTTGCATTCATGGAAAATTTGATGCAAAACCCAAGCTATCGTTCTGTTAAGGAACTATATGGTTTCTTGGAAAAGAACAACTTGCCCATTACCAGCGATGGTCACTTCCTAGCCTACAAGAAAGTTCGCAAGGACTACAAGGATTGCCATAGTGGTACTATGGACAATAGCATTGGTAAGATTGTTGAAATGGAGCGTCACGAAGTTGACGATAATGCTAACAACACTTGCTCAAATGGTCTTCACTTCTGTAGCAAGGAATACTTGAACCACTTTGGTGGCGAGCGTACTGTGATTGTTAAGATCAATCCTAAGGACGTGGTCAGTATTCCTACCGACTATGACTTTAGCAAGGGCCGTGCTTGCCGTTATGAAGTTATTGGTGAGTTGGGTGTACATCCAGACGATGCTTTTAAAGAGCCGGTGCAGGATGCCGCTTATACACAAGAGCAACTAGACGCCGCAGTCAAGGCTGCTGTTGAAGCCGCTCTTAAGGTAACACAATGATTAGACTTTGGCTAGTCTTTGTTATCCTTGCCTTACTGATCCATTTGGGTATCACTACCTGGAGAAATTTGGAAGGCAAGGAGCGTTGGTCTTTGACAAAGTCTGTATCTTATAGTATAGTTGTTGCATTACTAGCTGTTCTAGTAATGACTGTAATCGTAATTCTTTTTTAAGGTAAACAAATGAAACGTATTTTCACTCTCTCTATTCTTGCCGCCGCAGTTTTGGCAACGGGTTGTACTCGTATTGAAACTGGAGAAGTTGGTGTTCGTGTTGGTTTTGACAAACAGGTACAGCAAGGTGAATTGCTTCCTGGTTCATTCAATCAAGTTATTATCGGCGATGTGCTTACATTCCCAATCAAGGATGTTAACGTCAAACTGGAAGACATGACTCCTGTTGCCAAAGATAACAGCACAATGAAAGACTTTGATGCCGTAGTTATCTATAACATTAATCAGGCACAGGTTGCTGAACTTTATAGCCAAAAGAGTCAAGCATTCCATGCTCGCCATAATGGCGACATTTACTTGATGTACAACTATATTGTTCAAACTACTCGTAATGCTATCTACAAAGAAGCTCGTAAGTACGAAGCATTGGACATGGCAGACAATCGTCAGGCAATGGAACAATCTATTAAAGAGCAGATCCAAAAGAGTTTGGCTGAAGAAAAACTTGACGGTAGTTTGATTGTTGGTCAAGTATTGATTCGTAATATTGTGCCAGCTGACAGTGTTGTTGAAAGTGCCAACGCATTAGTTCGTGCTAAGAACGAATTGAAGCAGAAAGAAGTTGAAGTCCGTACTGCCAAGATGGAAGCTGAACGTATGGCCGCTTTGAGTAATCAAGGTTCTCAAAGTATTGCCTATATGAATGCTCAGGCGGCACTTAATATCTCCGAAGGTATTAAGAACGGTCGAGTCCAGACTATTGTTGTTCCTAGCAACATGACTGGATTGATGATTAATAACAAGTAACATGATAGAAGACCCACGCTGTCCGCAACAGCGTGGGGATGGGGAGAAGATGTGTTTCTCTAAATTAGAAGAGGACAACGATGATACTTGAAATAATGATGTGGGGATTCTTTTCAGCATGGGGTTGGTTTGGTGCTAGTTATATTAAAGATCAAGTGTGGCCACCAGAGCCTGTTCCCGTAGTAAAAACAGAGAAAAAAGCAGAAGACAAATGATAAGCCTGCAATTTAATTTGCGTAATCCATTTAGTAATAGATGGAAATTCATCAAACTTTGGTCAGGAAAAACTCCCTTTAAAAATAAATTTTGGGAAGTGCAAATTGATAAAACTTCTGACATAATTGGTTTTGATCTTCGATTGACTTTTAGACAAGATCATGCAGGATTGTTTGTGAGCTTTGCTCTTTTTGGTTATGACATTATTTTTAATTTTTATGACAGTCGTCATTGGGACAATGAGGAAAATTGTTGGTACAAACGTGATGGAGAGGAAAATTTACTTTAATGAAAAACTTTCGCCGTTGGGTACAAGAAATTTGGATGGAAAATTCTGAGGAATACTTGACTTACGGTCAAAATCCCTATACAATAAAACAATATTGGGAAAAGTACAAATGGTGGTTACGTCGAGAATATCGGCATCAAAAAAGGAAAGAAAATGACCAAAAATAAAAGTCTTGAAGAAATGACCCAAAACGAATTTAAAGAACTTAAAATTGAATTCGCTCCTGGTTGTTTTGATAACTTTGAAGGTAGCCAAGAAGAACTTGACGAATTAGTCAATCAAATTAAAGAAATGTTTGCTTCAGGTGAAGCACTAGAATTGGCCCGGCCTTTGGATTTTTCTGATCTTGACGAAGATGATATAGAAATTCTTGAGCAGATGGCAGAGCAAGAAGAATTTGCCAAAGGAAGAAAACTACAATAAGGAATATAAAATGAATTCAGCAGAAATGGCACAAGATTTAATTAATCGAGCAAAGAGTTTAAAAGAGTTTGTTATTGAAAGAGAACTCCCAGAAAATTTTGAATTTTATGGATCAGTTCCTTTTGATATGTACATCAAAGATGGTATGGGAAAATTTAAAGTTGTGGCATTAAATGAACATGAAGCCTCCATTGAAGTTGATAATTATCTCAAAAATGGAACAATGCTATGAAGGCAGAAACACCAGCAGAAGGAATTTTAAAACGTAGTGACTTTGGTGACACTAAGTTTTATCAAGTTGTCTGCGGTTGTGGACAAGAGTATCATGATCATAATGTAGAAGTTGAAGCCGCTGATACTGGAATTAATGTAAACATTTATGCTACTGCCAAAACTAACTACTGGCGTGAAACAGTTGAAAAACGCTACGACATTGATAGTCCTTGGCAACAGGAGTTTGATTGGTTTTGGAAAGATTTAGTTAATGGTCTTGTTCGCAAGGTAAAATTAACCTGGGAAGTTTGGACCACTGGCGTAGTAAAAGTTGAAACAACTATTGCTATGACAGAACAACAAGCTCTTAATTATGCTGAAACTTTAAAGTCAGCAGTCAAAGATGTTGCTAGTTTTAGGCAACAAAGAAAAGAAAAATCACCAACATCAAAAATAGCAGAACAGGGCGATTGTGTATGATGGCGACAATTGAACAAAAAGAAAAATTAATTAAAGAAATCCGCGGTGTACAGAAAATTGTGATCAATAACTGTTACGGCGGATTTGGATTAAGTAATGAAGCAGTTTTGCGTTATTTAGAATTATCTGGTATTCCTGTTTGGAATGAAATGGGATCAAGTAAGTTGATTGGATTCAAATATTGGTTAGTTCCTCCTGGACCAGATCGGATAAAAGATGTGTCCAGCGAAGATTGGCATAACATGTCCATGCAAGAACGTCAAGCATACAATCAAAATTATGAATCACAAGTTTTTAATGATCGAGAAATTGCACGAGATGATCCTTATCTGGTTCAAACAGTTAAAGAACTAGGCGAAAAAGCTAATGGTAGCCATGCTGAGTTAAAAATTGTTGAAGTACCTAGTGATGTTGATTGGGTAATTGAAGAGTATGATGGTAACGAGTGGGTTGCAGAAAAACATAGGAAATGGAGTTAAACATGGCAACATTGGAACAAAAACAAGAGTTAATTGACGTATTAAAATTCACACCTCGCACATATAAAATTACTATGTGGGGTTATGGTGGGGAAGTCGTTATGGGTACTGTAGACAGAAAAATCTACGATTACTTTAAACAACGAAGACTTGATCTAAGCAGTTTTGCTTGGGATGGCGATTACTCTGAAGAAAATAATATCCCTGAAGATATGCAACCATTTTGGCCAGGAAGCTGGCATGATTGTGACAATATGGGACACGCATATGGTGTAAGTAGAAACGCAGGCACACTACAAATTGAAGATGAACAAGGCAATGTTGTTTACGAACGTCGTTTAGAAGATTTGGATGGTTGTGAGGACAGTCCAGAACTATCATGCTTTGATGAAGTTTGGGTCGATTCACAACCAGAAGGCACTGTAGTGTTTATTGGGCGTTCAAATGAAAAAGGAACTTTCTTTGAAGGTGATATTGAACTTACAGCACCCTTTAATATTGAAAAGTTACAATTGTCGTATGATGATGTCGACGGTGAAGAAATTATCAATAGCGTAACCTATGACGGTGAAGACATTGATAACAATGGCGGCAGTACTGATGGTAAGAGCAGTGACTTTGGATTTTATATTGCTGGTTCACAAAAGAATACTGGCAAATGGGAAAAGTATACCAATATGGATGACATTGAATATGAGATGACCGATTGGTTTCCTAAGAAAGTCAAACCAGCTCGTGAAGGTATATACATGATCAAAACACCTGGTAAGAACAGTTTTTCACATCAAGCCAAGTGGACTGGTACACGTTGGATCAGTAGTTGGAATGACGATACCCCAGAAACTGAAGAACTTAAAATTAAAGAATGGCAAGGACTTGCAAAAGATCCTGACGGAGAATAATTTAAAATATGATGAGATTAGAAAAAATAATAACAGCCATTATTATTTTCTTTTTTGTTATTCTAATCCTGTCTTTACGATTTGAAGAATACGTAGAAGTTTACGATTGTTCACAACTATATAAACATCATACAGTACCAAATCAAATCATTGAAGAATGTTTTAATATCATAAAACCTGCAAGATCTATCTCCACATGATTAGTAAAAGTCCAGAACGTCATACTTTTCAAAGAGACGCATATATTAAACGCTGTGAGGAAAATGGTAAAGAGCCAGACCCCTCTATCGTTGAAATGTATAATAATTGGGCAAAAGATGACGAATACGAAAATCGTCCAGAAAATGATTTAGAGTACGACCTACGTACTACTGAATGGATTTTGGAAAAGGCCCGTAACCGTGATGAATATGCACAACACATCTATGCCGCATTAAGTAATATGCGCTGGCAAAAATTAGAGGTCTTTCCAATCCTCAAAGATGAGTTTTGGTCATGCTCGTGGCGTAGTGCAGGCGGCATTGTGGCAGATATGCTACAAAAAGGTGACTACATTGATTGGTACTGTAGTGGCATGGGTGGGCTGGCGGACTACGACACTGATCCAAAAGAATGGGCAGAAAGAACTAAGTATGTTCCTGAAGGAACAGTCACTGAAGAAATTCGAGAAGATTTTCAAAAGTTAGGTTGGATTCCCGTTCCTTGGGATGATGATTGAATCAAATCGGTAAAATCAGTTGTTGACTTACTACCATTCTGACTGTATAATATACATATATTGTTAATTAAAGGAGCTTCAAATGGCACGTGTCGCCGCTAAAACTGTTAAGAAAACTCGCGTAACCAAATCCATGGTAGCAGAGCATCGCGCAAGTTCCAAGCGTGATAATAGTCCACGTTGGGATGACAGTGATAAAATGACCGCAGATGAATTCAATATTCACTGGCGCCGTTCTATGGAATATTATCGTTTAGAATTTAACAGTAAAGATCTCAAGCCCAAAGTTATTGATTGGATGGGCAAAGTAGGTTACGACACTGACACTATTAAAGCATTTAAAAAGACTAAAGATCATCGTTGCAATAGCACTATGGGAGGTCTCGCAGCCTGTTTGCTTCGTGGCATGCCCGAAGTTCGTAAAGATTTCAATGAAGGACGCAACAGTGCCGAATGGTTGCGTACTGCTATTCAGAAGGCAATTGAAGAAGGTAATCTTGATACTGACGAAGATCTTGCTGAAGCCGAAAAGCAAAAATCCAAAGTAGAAGTCTATGTTCCTAGCATCCAAGATCGTCTTCGTGAGGCCGCAGGCAATATGACTGAAGAACTTGATCTTGCAATTGATTCTTGGATTACTGACCCTGAAGCATTTGATCCTAAGGCATTTAAGGTTGCTAGTCTGTTGCGTGGAAAAGGAGCAAAGGCTGCTCATGCTAGAATGATTAAAGGTTTTTATACTTTTGGTCAAAATGAACTACTTGAACTTGCCAGTGGTAATGCTGATGACCAATTGCGTGAAGCTTATAGTCACATGGCACGTAAAAACATTCGCAAAATGATTGATTTTTATCAAGCTATTACTGATGCTTGCGATCAAATTGGTGCAGAAGCCAAGCTGAATAAAAAGCCACGTGCTAAGAAAGTTAAGCCTGCAGAAGATTTGGTTAAACGTCTTAAATTCTGCAAAACTGAAGATAGTCTTGGTATTGTGTCAGTGCCGCCTGCACAGATTATTGGCGCACAAGCAATGTACGTTTACAATACCAAAACACGTAAATTTGGTCAATATATTTCTTTGAATAGTCAAGGATTTGGAGTTAAGGGAACTACTGTTACCAACTTTACTGACAAGAGTGTTCAGAAGACTCTACGTAAACCTGCTGAACAACTTAAAGCATTCAAAGATTTGAACACGCAAAAACGTTGCCAAACTTGGTTTGAAAAAGATATCAAAACAACTGAAGTTAAACTTAATGGACGCTTCAATGAAGATGTTGTAATTTTGAAAGTGTATAAATGACAATTTATTTAGACATGGACGATGTAGTAGCTGACTGGATTGGCTATGCACAAGAGTTCCTTAAAATGCGTTGGGACAAAGATAAAGGCGAACGTATACCACAAAGCGACTGGGATAAACTAAAAAACAACAGTCGCTTTTATTTTAATTTGCCTTTGAAAGATGGCGCAGATGAATTAGTACAATATTGTCGTGAGGCTGTGGACACTGGCAAGGCCGATGGTTTGGCATTTCTAACAGCACTACCACATGACTACAGTATGCCATTTGCCGCACAGGACAAAGTTTGGTGGGCGCACAAGTATTTTCCAGGAGTGCCTGTTTTCCTCGGTCCTTTTAGTCATGACAAGTGGCGTCATTGTAAAAGCCCAACTGACATTTTAATTGATGATAGATATAGTAATTGCTCAGAATGGATTAACGCAGGCGGTAAGGCTCATGTTTACCGTAGTTGGCAGGAATGTAAAGAATGGCTAGAGAAGAATTTAAAGCAGTAATCTATTATGTTACACTGATAGTAGTATTACTATCTTTAGTGGCATTTATTGTATTTGGTCCAAAGCCTGAAGGCAGGATTTATAATTGTACTTTGGCTGAAATAAGTCCAGACTTTCCACCGGAAGTCCGTGATCAATGTCGTAAACTTAGATTGGAACAATATAAAAATGACTCTTCCAGATGAAAGATATCGTGCTGTAATACAAACACGAAGATTTTTACTGGATCTTTGTAACCCACAGCACACACCACGAGTTCCTAAAATTATAAGGGAACACGCTCGTTCTATGTTACGTCATTATCCAAGTGATTGGGACATGACACGTGCCGCTGAAGGAGCACCAGACGTGTTTCAAGAACGTATAGAAGACCTACATAGATTTTTATTAAAAGGCAAGGAAGTAAAAAATGAAGATTGGACTTAGTTATAGTCGATGTGTTCGTGATATCGTTGAAGGCAAGGTTGACATTAATGACGTACTAGTAATTATTGCTAGAACAGATTTTGATCCTCGCAATGACGAATCATGGAAAAGTATTTGGGAAGGATATGGTGCTGGATCTGATGGCAATATGATGCGTGGATTCTTTGGTGGTAGTCATCCAGAGTGGGCTGGTTACACTGACGAAGATGAAGAAAGATTCCGTAGTGTTAGTATTGAACTTTGGGAAAGTGGAAAAATTCACGAACCACGTAAATTTGGTGCTCATCCTCGCCGTATGCCTTATATTTGGCTTGAAGCTGTTTTGCCTTCTGAAGAACTAGATGTTAACCCAACTGTTAAAAAGGCTTGGGATAACTTTCAAGTACTAGCAGGTTTGAGTAATATTGAATTGGAAAAGGATAGACAGTAATGAAAGAGATATTTTATTTTTTAAAATGGAGTTATTACAAATCGATCTCATTTATTAAATCTTGGGATCATTGGATGTGGGCTTGGTTGGCCACTTGTTTTTTTGCATCATCTTGGTGGAATAGTCCTAAAGGATCTACCTTAGAAACAATTAATCATGGCATATTGAGTGCTATCATTTTATTTTATTGGATAGGTTATATAGTAGTCTTTAATGGTATCAAAAAAGCCTGGACTTCTTATCAAGAAGAAAAACAGAAAGTAATTAATATTTTAGGAGAACGAAATGAATTTAGTGCCGATGGTCGTTGAAAAAAGTAGTCAAGGTGAACGTGCTTACGACATTTACAGTAGACTGTTAAAAGACAGAGTAATCTTTTTAAACGGTGAAGTTGAAGAAAATATGGCTAATACAGTTGTAGCACAACTTCTCTTTTTAGAAAGTGAAAATAGCGACTTGGATATTCATATGTATATTAATAGTCCTGGAGGTAGTGTAACCGCCGGTCTTGCAATTTATGATACCATGCAGTTTATCAAACCAGATGTCTGTACCTATGTTATGGGTCAGGCTTGTAGCATGGGAAGTTTTTTAGCACAAGCAGGCGCACCAGGAAAACGGTTCGCTTTACCTGAAAGTCGAACTATGATCCACCGTGTTAGTTCAGGAACACCGGGCACTCGTGGTAGCGTTCATGTACAGGATCTTCAATTTGAAGATGCAAAACGTCATTTTGAAGAAGCGAAAAGATTGAACGAAAGGTTGACTCAACTGTATGTTAAACATAATACCGCTGGGAAAACTTATCAAGAACTTTTTGAAACTATGAAGTTTGACACATTCTTATCTGCACAGGAAGCAGTACAAAATGGTCTTGCTGACAAGGTAATTGAAAAGAGAGATTAACTCTGTATATAAATCATGCCTTTCTCCCAGTAAATAATATTTTAGGAGCAAAGGCATGAATAGGCTTAATAAAATTTTACAGGCACAAAAACAATCTAAAATTTGGATTTGGTGGGGACGCCTAAGTCCTCTGTTTTTCTTAGTAGGCGCATTTTTCTTATATGAAATTTTTAACACGTCTATACCATTTTTATTTTACGCTAGTTGGGTAATCTTTATCACTGTATCTTTGATTTGGTGGGGTTGGGTACTAAAAATGATTTTGGATTTTATACATCTATTTGATGATTTACATAAGAACGTTATGGATATTAAATCTGATGTTGATAGTGCTTATCGTGATATTAAAGAATTGAATACTACAAGAGTTGACAATAATAAATAGTTGTACTACAATTAGTATATGCGGCCTTAGGCATTCAACCCGCAATATAAATTCTGCATGCCATCAAACTTTCTCTTCATATTAAAAAGGAGGCAAGAGATGGCAAAATATCTTTCAACAAAAACATACGGTAACGACCGCGGATTATCATGCTGTTTTAGGCAGTGGCGTAGTACTCATAGCCACTGCTCATTACTACATGGATACTCTATTGGTATAAAATTAGTATTCGAAAGCGAAACACTTGATGATCGAAACTGGGTCATGGACTTTGGTGGTCTAAAAGCCTTCAAAGAATGGAGTGAATGGCAATTCGATCATACTACAGTTATTGCCAAAGACGATCCAGAATATAAAACATTCATTGAACTAAACAAAATTCAAGGCGGCTTCAAAAACATGGGCATCATTGACCTTCGGGTTGTTGAAGCTGTGGGCTGTGAAAAGTTCGCAGAACTAGCCTATCGTGTAATGAATGAAATATTAGAAGCATACAAAGAAGGAAGAAGCTGGACACATCCAGATGGTCGTGTGTTTGAGGCACGTTATCCAACAGGACAAGGTGTTCGTCTACGTTCAGTAGAAGTTTTCGAACATGCTGGCAATTCTGCTACTTACGAAGTATGAACAGTTTTGAAAAAATATGGGCTCGAGCAACTGGGCACTTGATGGGGAAAACGGATGATGATCGTCCAGACGTTCCTATTTTGACTGTACGTGAAGCACGTATAGCATTATTTTTAAAAACATTTTGGGTGATTATTCACGTTGTTACCTGTTTGTTTATTATTGCTAATGTAATTAGACATTGGTAAAATCTGTCATTGACAATCCAAGGACATAATGCTACAATGTATTATGTCCTTTTTTATTGAATGTAAATATGATTAAACGTATTGGTTTTGCGTGTAAATGGATTGATCACCCCAATCAAGTTGATGGAATTAAACCAACTGACGATTGTAAGAAATACAATACTGGGGCAACAACTGTAGCTTGGCTTAATCGTCAAACTAAAGATGTTGCTGTTGATAAACTTTGGTCTTTAGTTAAACAAAATATTGAATCCACTAGACTTCTAGTAGAAAGGGTAGGTAATTTAGATAATGAATTACGTATGGTTCGCCTTAGCAGTGATATTCTTCCTGTGTATACTGAGCCTACTTGGTGCTGGTTTTGGCGTCAAGCTGATGTACAAGCATACGCCAGTAAGCATTTTAAACAAGTGGGGGATATTGCTAGAGCCCGTAATGTTCGCCTTAGTTTTCATCCTGGTCAATTTACTGTGCTGGCAAGTGACAATCCAGATATTGTTAACCGTTCTATAGAGGAATTTGAATATCATGCAGATATGGTTAGATGGATGGGCTATGGCTCAACGTTCCAAGACTTTAAAATCAATGTCCACATATCAGGTAGAGCCGGTCCCGCAGGCATCAAAGCCGCACTTGGGCGTCTCTCACCAGAGGCGAGAAACTGTATTACTATCGAAAACGACGAAATCAGTTGGGGAATCGAAGCCAGTCTCGAATTGGCAAACGATCTCGCTTTGGTGTTAGACATACACCATCACTGGGTTAAAACTGGAGAGTATATAAATGCCAATGATGACCGTGTTAAAAAAGTTATTGATAGTTGGCGTGGTGTCCGCCCTGTTATACATTACAGTGTTAGTCGTGAAGATGTACTCAGAGATCATGACACTGCCAATAGCCCAAACTTGGAGCTTTTGCTAGAAAACGGCTACAAGAAAGCAAAACTAAGAGCACACAGCAATTTTTACTGGAACAATGCTGTTAATGATTGGGCACTTACTTTTCGAGATAATTTTGACATTATGTGCGAAAGCAAGGCTAAGAATTTAGCCAGTCGAGCTTTATACGAATATGCTCAATAAGAAAGCCCCAAAGGGGCTTTTCTTATATCAAGAAGATCTCTAATTCTTTATAATTATTTGGTCTTCTTTGGCGCTCTTGGCTTAGCAGGGGCCTTTGCAGGTGCCTTTGGCTTAGCCGTTGCCTTTGCAGGGGCTTTAATTTTAGCTGGTGCCTTTGGCTTTGCAGGGGCTTTTGCCTTTGCAGGTGCCTTTGGCTTAGCTGGTGCCTTTGCTCTAGTTGTTTTGGCTGCAGGAACTGCTACAGAGTTAGTATCTTCAACCTTAACAGCTGGAGCTTCAACTTTATAAGGCGCTTCTGCGGCAGACTGCTTGGCAGCGGCTTTTTCAGCTTCAGTTGGATAGCCCATTAATGATTTTAAAAATTTAATCATAATTTTAATCTCCTTGTCTTTTAATTATGCCGGCATCTTAACCACTAAATAAAAAATGAATGCTTGACAAACATTAAAAAATATCTTATAATAATCAATATGGACCATAATAAATTAGAAAAACAAGAATACAAGTATGGTTGGGCATTTGATTTCGAGTCCGAAACAATATCCAAAGGGTTAAACCAAGAAGTAATAAAAAAGATTTCCTCATTGAAAGAGGAACCTGATTGGCTTTTGGATTGGCGACTTAAGGCTTATCAATCTTGGCTCGAAATGTCTGAACCATCTTGGTCTACTCTTAACTACGAAAGAGTTGACTTTGAAGACATAAGTTACTTCAGCAGACCAAAAAAGCGACCAAAAGATTTAAGTGAGGTTGATCCTGATATTTTGAAAGATTTTGAAAAATTAGGAATCCCTCTTGAAGAACAAAAATGGTTGGCAGGTGTTGCTGTTGATGCTGTACTAGATAGCGAGAGTTTAGGTACTACTCACAAAAAAGAATTAGAAGATCAAGGAATTATTTTTTGTAGTATCAGCGAAGCAGTAAAAAAATATCCTGACCTTGTCAAAGAATATTTAGGCTCTGTTGTTCCACAAAGAGATAATTTTTATTCTTGTCTTAATAGTGCAGTTTTTACTGACGGCAGTTTTGTTTACATACCTAAAGGCGTGCGATGTCCGTTAGAACTAAGTACCTATTTTAGAATAAATGAAGCCAATACTGGACAATTTGAAAGAACTTTGATAATTGCAGACGAAGGAAGTTATGTAAGTTATCTAGAAGGGTGTACTGCGCCCAAGCGTGATGAAAACCAATTGCATGCCGCAGTAGTTGAATTGGTGGCGTTAAAAGGTGCAGAAATAAAATATTCAACTGTACAAAATTGGTATCCTGGCGACAAAGATGGTAAAGGCGGCATTTATAATTTTGTCACTAAACGTGGTATTTGCAAAGGAGACAATAGTAAAATAAGTTGGACACAGGTTGAAACCGGGTCAGCCATTACCTGGAAGTATCCAAGTTGTATACTTAAAGGCGATAATTCTATTGGCGAATTTTATAGCGTAGCATTAACAAAAGGAAAACAGCAAGCTGATACAGGCACTAAAATGATTCATATTGGTAAGAATACTAGCAGTACAATTATCAGTAAAGGAATTAGCATGGATCAAAGTGTTAATACATATCGAGGACTTGTAAACATAATGCCAGGTGCTACAGGAGCTAGAAATTTTACACAGTGCGACAGTATGATAATTGGCGATGAAGGTATAGCTAACACTATTCCTTACGTTGAAGTTAAAAATAAAGATTCAATAATTGAGCACGAAGCATCAACTGGTAGATTAAGTGAAAAACAGTTGTTCTATCTTGGTCAACGAGGCATGGATACTGAACAGGCGGCTACTACAATTGTTAACGGATTTTGTAAGGAAGTTTTTAAAACACTTCCATTAGAGTTTGCGGCGGAAGCCCAAAAATTAATGAGTATTAAAATTGAGGGATCATTAGGATGAGCTTAGATGAAATTAAACAACTAGTAGAACAAAATAAAATAGTGCTTTTTATGAAAGGAAACCCGCAAACACCAGCTTGTGGATTTAGTCATCAAGCTGTGCAAATATTACGAGCATCTGGAATATCTCAATTTGAAAGTCGAAACGTATTAGAAGATAACGATTTGAGATCAAACATTAAACAATTTAGCAACTGGCCTACAATACCTCAGTTATATATTAACGGTGAATTTATTGGTGGCAGTGACATTATGATGGAAATGTATCAAAGCGGTGAAATGAAAGAACTGCTAAATGCTACAAATTAAAATTAAGGATTCAATAGGATAATGTTAAAAATAACAAATTTGCATGTCAATGTTGAAGATAGTGAAATACTATCTGGTATTGATTTAGAAATAAAAGAAGGCGAAATACATGCTGTAATGGGTCCTAACGGAGCTGGTAAAAGTTCTTTAGCTAATGTGATTGCGGGCAATCCAGACTACAAAATTACAAATGGAAAAATGAACTTCAAAAGAAGAATATTAAATCCTTTAACTCCAGACGTTAGAAGTAGGATGGGAATTTTTATGACGTTCCAAGATCCTCCAGAAATTGATGGCATAAGCAACTTGCAACTGTCTAGAGATATTTTAAAAGCTAGAGAAGATAATCGTAGCAGTTCAGATATCATTTCTGATTATAAGAAACTTATTCAAAAATTTGATCTTGGCTCTGAGTGGATGAAACGAGATTTTAACTACGGGGCTAGTGGTGGTGAGAAGAAAAAGAATGAAGTTTTACAAATGAATCTTTTAGATCCCACACTATTAATTCTAGATGAAATTGATAGCGGGCTAGATGTAGACGCAGTTAAAACAATTTCTTCTGATATCAAATCATTTTTGTCAAAAAAGGGTAAGGCAGCATTAATTATTACTCATCAACCAACGATCCTTGAAACAATAAAGCCAACACATGTTCATGTTATTGTAGACGGCAAAATCGTAAAATCCGGTGATAAAAGAATTATTAAAGGGATCATTGAAAATGGCTATCGAAAGTTTTCTTAAAGTAGACAAAGCAGACCCTGATTGGGCCTACAGTCCTTCGCAATACTTTGGCAAGCAATTTAAAATGATCGATGCTAATTGCCTGCAAATTAAAGAGGGTACTGACGATGTGATGATTTTGAGACTGAGCCCAACAGAAAACGAACTTCTGTGTAAAAATTTACAAATAGTAGGAAGGGATTCTAGTAAGCTAGATCTTTATATTATTTGTGAAGGCGGTGATCAAACTCAACAGGTATTTTTATATAATGTGTCTTGTGAGCCAAATAGTATTCTAAATATTGGAATATTTGTAAAAGATGGTAAACTTAACAAACATATATTTGAATGCGAAGCATATGAAAATTCTGAAATAAACATTTATGGTTTAGTCGAAAACGATATGAATGGAAGCAGTGAAATTATTGCTAAAGTTTATCATGCCGGGCCAAATGTTATAAGTCAACAATTAGTAAATTGTTCTTCAAGTAACAAAGGAAGAACTGTTTTCCAAGGCTATGTTAAAATAGACAAAGATACCAATGGTAGTTTGACCCAAGTATCAAATGCTAGTATCATTAAAGATGAAACTGGACAAGCATTTAGTATTCCACAATTAATGATAGAATGCGGCGACGTTGAAGCTAGACACAACTGTACTGTTGGACAGATAGACGCAGAAAGTTTATGGTACTTACAGAGTAGAGGAATTAGTCTAGAAAATGCTAAAAAACTACTAGCTGAGATACACCAAGACAGAATTATTAATTTAATTCCACATACGGATATTCAAGATGAAATCAAGGATTTTTTCCGAGATTAAACAAGAGTTTAGTCTTCCTAACGTAACATATTTTGATAATGCAGCCACAACCTTTTGCCCGGATGTGGTTGTAGATGCTTTGGTGGATTATCATAAAAATTATAAAGCAAACATACATCGAGGTATACATAGATTAGCAGAACGAGCCACTGAAGAATATGAAGGTGTTCGTAGTAAAGTCAAGACTTTAATCAATGCAAAAAAAGATAGCGAAATAGTTTTTACAAGTGGTACCACGCATAGTATTAATCTGATAGCACTTGGCATTTGTAATAAATGGGGTCCTAATGATACAATCATTGTTACTGAAAGTGAGCATCATGCCAACCTTCTACCTTGGATCAATGTAGCTGAAAAATATGGCATTAACTTCCAAAAAATAAATGTCATTAAAGACGGATCTTTAGACTTAGCACAGTTAGAAGAAGTATTAGAAGAATGCAATGGAAAAGTGCTTTTCAGTATCGCACACGTTAATAATACTATTGGCAATGTACAGCCTATTAAAGATCTTTTTAAGTTAGTAAAAGAATTTGAGGGTATAACAGTTCTAGATGCCGCACAAAGTATTGCCAAAGAAAAAGTTGATGTTCAAGATTTGGACGCAGATTTTATTGCTTTCAGTGCTCATAAATTATACGGACCTACAGGTGTTGGTGTTCTATATGGGAAGCACAAATACTTGGAAAAAATAGAGCCACTACTTTGGGGCGGAGATATGATTAGTTCTGTTAGTTGGGATACTATAAGAGTTAATCAACTTCCTTGGAGGTTGGAGGCAGGAACTCCTAATATTGGAGGAGTCATTGCCATGGGCACCGCCATTGATTGGTTTTTAAGTTACGATATTGAGGAAATTAAAGTACACAATAAACTCATGAATGCAAATATACAAATGATGCTAAATGAGTTAGACTTCATTGATCAATTTCATCCAAACTTCTACAAAGCAGGACTTATTAGTTTTAATATTAAAAATTGCCATCCTAGTGATGTTGCACAACTATTAGAAGCACAAAACATTGCAGTTCGAAGTGGGTTTTTGTGCGCTCAACCTATTGTAGAAGAAAAGTTTATTAATGGTGTTGTTCGTGCCAGTTGGGCATGTTACAATACTAAAGAAGACATTGATAAACTAAAAAAAGGCCTTGTTACTTGTTATGAAAAACTCAATTAAAGATAAGATATCTGAAATTAGAGATGAACTTGAGTTGTTTGATGACGACATGCTCAAGTATGAGTATATAATTGACTACGGGGATAAATTACCAGAGTTGGGGGAAATATATCAAATCCCACAATATTTGGTATTAGGATGTCAGAGTAAATTATGGATTAGGGACTTTGGAGACAAAAAATTAGAATTTAAAGCCTACAGCGAAGCTAAGATAGTTAGAGGTCTAGTTTCTATTATTTTAGAAATTTTTAATGGCAAAACTAAAGAAGAGATACTTGAAACTGATCCAAAAATTTTAAACAGTCTTGGAATAGCTGGACTGCTAACTCCAGGACGACAAAACGGAGTTGGAAATTTAATTACGAGAATTTATGAAATCGCCAACAAAAGAGCAGATAATTGAAGCAATACGCACAGTTTATGATCCTGAAATTCATGTAAATATTTACGACTTAGGATTAGTTTACGATATATGCGTAGTTAATGACTCGGTCACAGTTAACATGACTTTGACTAGTGCTTTCTGCCCGGCAGCAGAAACACTACCAAATGAGGTTGAAGAAGCAATAAAAGAAATACCAGAAGTCAAAGAAGTTAAACTAAACATCGTTTGGGATCCACCATGGACCAAGGACATGATGTCAGATGAAGCTAAATTGGAGTTAGGAATTTATGATTGAAATCACTGAAGCAGCCGCAAAATATATCAAATCCAAAAGTGATATTGGGTTTAGGCTGAAGGTAAAAGAAAGCGGATGTAACGGGTTCAAATATGAATGGGCAGTTGCTGATTCTAATCAAGACAATGATATTGTAATGGAACAGCACGGAGCTAAAGTTTTGATAGATAAAATGACATATCTATACGTTCAAGATTCAACAATAGATTTAGAAACAAGTACTTTTAGCTCAACATTAAAAATAATTAATCCACAAGTCAAAAATACCTGCGGCTGTGGGGAAAGTGTTAGTTTTTAATATTTTCCCACTGGCAAAGTACTGCTTGCTGGCATATCCCAAATCAGTCTTTTTTCTACGCCCTTTTTTTGGGCAAATCTTTTAGAGTCACAATTTGAGCAAACATGAAAATAATTGTTGCTGACTCTTTTTGGATCAACGTTCTTCCTATATCTCTTAAATTCCTGATCACAACAGTCGCATCTAAAAATTAATATGGTGTTGAATCTTGAGTAATGGTGTTCCTTACCCAATTTACTCTTTCGTGTATACTCCTGTTTTTCTTTAGTAGACATTATGAACATATCGGTATTTACATTAAGTTTATAAAATTTTAAGGTAAATAATCGTAGACACAGGGCAATTGAGCCCTTTTTGGAGTTCATAATGGCAAGAAAAGATATCAATATTGGTTTAACAGGTAATGACGGAACAGGCGATAGTATCCGTGATGCGTTTTCAAAAGTAAATGCTAACTTCCAAGAGTTGTATGCCAGTCAAGGTTTAGAGTCTGGACTAACATTTAATAACTTGGTTGATGTCGTAAAACCATTAAGACCTAATACTGTTTTAGGTTTAGATAGTCTAGGAAATAACGTAGTCAGCAAAGATCTTGTAGTAGATAATGGCCTATCTATTGATTCCACTACAGATCCCTCTAAAATTGTTTTAAGTCTAGCTGGTATACAAATCAGTTTAGATCCAAACCCAACTCTTTCAAATTCATTAAATGCTGCCAATTTTAAATTGAATAATTTAGGAGATCCGGCGGCTGATCAGGATGCAGTAACTAGAAAATGGGTTTATCAAAATTTCCTAAACAGAGACAATATTGACTTATTATCTACTGTACAAAATCCAAATGGTAGCACTATGCGCCAAAACTTTAGGATTCAGCCTACTCCAGATAACGGAAATGCTAATATTGGGGATAAAGTTATTACTATTAAAGGTGCAGACGGCACTGGTAATAAAACTGTTGATCTCAATGTTCAAGCTGTATTGCCAGGACATGCTACACGTAAAGATTATGTTGATACTAAAATTTCGTTGCAGGGAACTGAAACAATAGATCCAGGAACAGGATTAGTAAATCGAGGTGCAGGTGTAATGACTGGGCCTTTGATCCTAAATGACCACCCAGGAGACTATGAGGAAATAACACTTTCACCTTTAGGTGATGCTTTTGTAGAAGAAGATTATCGAGCAGTTACCAAAGGATATGTTGATGCCAAATCCTATAGCAGTCCAAGCAACCTGTTTGTTAGCACAAAGGGTAATGACGACATGTGGGATTTTGACAATGATCGTCCAAATCCTGCTTATGGTTATCCAGAAGAAGAAATTGGTCGTAGTTGGAGTAAAGCGTTCGCAAGTTTACGTCAAGCATGTAGGTATGCTAAAAAGATAATGGATCGTGTTCAATTACAGAACACACCATATCAATTATCACCTGCCGCAATTCAGCGTTGGGTTCCACCATTTACTAACGCTTCATCAAGTCCAAGAACTAGAGTTCGTGTGAGTTTACAAAATCATGGATTTGTTGATGGAGATTATGTACAAGTCAGTGGTGCTATTTTAGGCACTAACAATTCAGACACTAGAAATTTAAATGGAATTTTTAGGGTCAATAAAATTAACAACAATTTATTTGAACTAAATTTAAAGTCATTGGTAAATTGGAACAATCCAGAAGTTCCACCTGGCGGCACAATTAGTATTGCTTTGGCAAATAAGAAAGATGGTCCTTATAGCGTTTTATCTAGAGTAGATTTTGGATTTAGAGGATTTTTCATACCAAAACCAGAAATTACCATTATGGTAGAGTCAGGTGTTTATTTTGAATATTTCCCTATTATTGTTCCACCAAACGTTGCAATTAAAGGTGATGAATTTAGAAGAACCTTAGTTAAGCCTAAAGAAGGACCAGTTCTTGCAGTAAACCAAGACTTGAAATTTGTTCGCGGTGACAGAACCTTAGGTGCTGATTTTTGGTATAACACACATTACTATCACCATCTTGCTCTATCTGTAGGTGTAACAAACATAACTGGCAGTACAACTTTAGAAATTAGAAATTCAGCTTATATGCCTAAATCAGGCATGCGTTTAGTTTATGGTTCTACTGGTGGTGAGCCAAATGTTTATAGAATTGGTAGTGTAAGAAATATTATCTATAAAGAACCTGATCCTGATAATAATGTTGCTCCAGGAACGTATACAATGGATATTGTTGATGAGAATGGAGATCCAAAACCTCTTGCTCAATCAATTCCTGACGGCACTGTATTAGAATTCTTATTAGACAACGAACATTGTGATTCACTATTGGTCAATGATGCTTTCCAATTGCGTAATATGACATTCTTAGGATCTAAAGGCTTTACAATGGCCTTTGATCCAAACGGACAAATTTTAACACGTTCCCCTTATGGTCAAGTTTGTGCAACTTTTGCTGGTGAAGGTGGTGGTGGTCAACTTATTGACGGTATGGCTGGTAATCAAGTTTGTTATGTATTAGACAATAGATATACTGACCCATTTACTGGAACACAGGGTGCCCAAGGAACAAAGATTACTGTAACTGGATTAGAGAGAAGACCAGAAATACCAAATACTTTTTTCATTGCCAAAAAGAAATATATTATTATAGACAGTACTACTCCAGATTCAAATGGTACTGCAACATTAACTTTAAGCTCAACAACACCTATTGAGCAAGACGACACATTCTTACCTGCAGGTTTCTTGCCTAGTGGAACACAAGTGGTAATTGAAACAGCTGGTAATCGTTCTATGTTGTCCAACGACTTTACAATGGTTAATGATTTAGGTTATGGTATCATTGCAGAAAACAACGGAGTTTGTGAAGCTGTTTCTCAATTTACCTACTATTGTAGAACTGGTTATTTGGCTAGAGCAGGTGGACAGATTCGTTCTGTAGGTGGATCAAGCTGTTATGGTTTATTAGGTCTTGTATCAGAAGGTAACGACCCAAATGAAGCTATTCAAATTGGTAAAATACGAACAACTCCTGTTAATTATATAGTTCCATATATTGATAGCCCATTAGCTGACGGTAACGTTGGTGCTGTTAATATTATTGTTGGTGGTACTGATACTGTACCATTAAGAAACTCAACATTTAAATTAGACAAACACGAAATTGTTTTAAAGAATGTTGCCCGTGCTAGACTTCCTGGTGGTACACTAGTAGCAGGACCATTGGTAGTTACTACTGTTTATAGTCACCCTTTTAGAACTGGTGATTCAGTTCAAATGACATCTATTAGAGGTGTTGAACTAAAACCAGCAGTTGAAGGAACCCCTAATATTTCAACAGACATTGATGGAAGAACTTATACTATTACCGTAGTAGATAAGAAAACATTTACTCTTAATGGTACAAATAGTATGTTATACGCTAATGATTTAGGAACATACAACTTTGGTGATTTACCTGCTAGAGCAATATCTAATTTTGTTGAAGATGCACCAAGTACAGTTTATACTGTTAAGGGAAATCCAAGTGAAAGAAATATCACAGGTGTTGTTCGTTTTGACACCATAAGTGATAATGCTATTGGACAAAATACTTTAAAAGTTTATAAATTAGAACGCCCAGCAGTATTAAACATGCAGTTTACATTGTCCTCTACCAACCCTGTGGTTGATGAAGATAACGACAGTGTTTTCACTGTCACAGGAATAACTGCTAGAGAAATCAAATTCCAAGCTAGTCCAAGATTAGGAGAATCAGATAACGCTCCAGGCGCAACAACGCTTTACATTGCCAATGTTACTTCTCCAATTGATAATTCAATTATTACAAGTTCATTAAGTCCTTGGGCGCCAAAAGCTGGATGGACTTTCCAACTTTTAGATACGAATTTGGAAGAGCAAGACTATGCTAGATACACAGTAGTAGGAACACCAACATATGACTCTGTGACCCAACGATGGGCAATAGCATTGGATAGGGCACTGACATATCAAATGATAAACCAAGTAGCTTCAGCTCAATTTACAAGAGTTGACGGATACTGGGATCTAACATTAGATAAGAATTTAACCGCTTCTATTCCTGGTAATACTATTTTTACATTTAGAAACAGTTATTGGAACATTAGTATTGATCCTGCTTTAAATATTGCTCTTAAAACTTTCAATGATGCATATAATAAACCGCAGGCTTATCCATTTAATCTATATCAGTTAAGGTCCATATCTGTAAGTCAAATTACAAATAATCCGCCTATTATTAATAGCTCTGCTTTGAGATTCTCTGCTAGTAACTATGATCCAAGTATCTATCGTATTTTAGGAAAAACTTCAGATGGCGGCACAACTGTTGAGACTTACTTATTAACTGAATCTGCATCACCTTTAGTTGGTTTTAATGCCAATGCGGTGGCCAAGTTAACTGCCAATAAAACATTCATTCAACAAGAAACTATTGATTATCTATCAACAATATATCCAAATTTCCAATACAATCAAGATATTTGTTACAGAGACGTTGGATATATTATTGATGCAGTAGTTTATGATTTAACCTATGGAGGTAATGTTAGAAGTCGTGGGGCAGGCGCCAGCTATTATCAACAAGGTAATCCAAGTGCCGCACTAGTATTGGCTCAACAAAAAGGAATAACTGTTGATGCAATTAATTATGCAACACAGGTTGCACAATATGTTGTAAATCAATACACTGGTGCTGTGGGTACACAACTACCTCTACCATATAATGGCTCAAATTTAAACGGAGTACAACAATTAATTAATAATAAGCAGTTCATACAAGAAGATGTAATTGCTTATTTGAATAATCAATTTCCTGGATTTAACTACGACGAAGAAAAATGTAAGAGAGACGTAGAAATAATCATTAACTATGTTTTAGATGACGTAATATTTGGTACAAATTATAGATCTATAACAGCTGGATTAGCATATCTAAGAAGTTATTCTTCTAACGTTATTGCTAATCAAAAGATACCAACAATCGCAGGTATTAATAAAGCAAGAGATTTGGCACTGGCATTGATAACAAATTCAGCTGTCATTACTGATATTACTAACAAGTTTGGATTAGTAACTGGAATTATTAATAGTGGTCAAAACAACGCTGAGTTAGTATTTGCTAATCCAGCAGTAGTAGACACTGGTGTCTTAAATTCTGTAAACTTACTAAGAGCAAATCAAGAATTTTTACAAGAAGAATTTATTGCATTTGTAAATTACAATTTTGTTGGATACACTTACACCCCTGCGATTCAAACTAAGTGTGAAAGAGATATTGGTTATATTATAGATGCTGCCAGATATGATACAGCTTTTGGAACAAATTTTAATTCTGTAACTGCTGGTTTAGCCTATCAAAGAGCTAATTCAAATTATCTACAAACTGAACAAAAGATTCAAACTACACAGGGTATCTTAAAAGCTAGAACTTTAACTCAAACTTTAGTTAACTCTGATCCTATCGCATTATCTAGGGTAACTGATAGTTTTGATACTGTTGTTAATTTATTAAATGGCGGTACTGCGCCAGCTTTAACTTATCCTACCCCAATTGGAGCTACACAAGAAAAAATTAACGCTAAAGATCAATTACAACAAAATAGAGCGTTTATTCAATCTGAAATTATAGCTTTCGTTAATGTCAATAATCCTCCAGCAAACTACAATCAAACTAAATGTAGTCGTGACGTTGGATATATCGTTGATGCATTGTGTTACGACATACTTTACGGAGGAAACAGCGCAAGTGTTAGAGCCGCTGAAGCATACTTCGTAGGAACAACAAGTCAATTGGGTGCAGGTCAAGCAGTGGCCACATTGAATGCGTACTCTAGACTGCAAGTTGTTGTTGGACAAGTAATTCAAGGAACTATTGTTGCAAGATCAAGTGGTAACAATTCAACACAAAATAGAACTGGTAGTTTTGGTTCATCAAATGAAGCATCAACTGCTAGTGGAAACATAGAAATAATTAAAGGTGTGATCACTGCTGGTAATCTAAATACACTTCCAGCAGTAGTAAATCCTTCAATTTCCTTAGTTGAATCAACATTAATCACTGCATTTACCGCCATTAATAATAATAAGACAACTATTATATCTGGTGTTTCTGATTATATTATTTCAGCGTTCAGCGGATATTCATATGATCCACAACTATGTATTAGAGATGTTGAATATATCCTTGATGCTGTGTCGTTTGATACCTTATACGGCGGAAACACTGCAAGTATAGGAGCAGGTAGTGCATATTGGAATGGTGCAGTAACCTTAATTCAAGGTCAAGTAGATGTAACTATAATTGCTTTCAATCATTTGAAAGACGTAGTAAATCAAGTTCTACAAGCGCAAACTGTTGTAAAAACTTCTGGAAATACAGCAGATCAAAATACTAACTTGGCTTCTGGATCGGCTGCTTCTAGAACAACCGTTTCTAATTTGTTAACAGTTGTTAATACTATTGCAGAGTTTGGTGTTGGTTCTGCACCAACTTCTGTCTCACCATCATATACTAATGGTGCAAATTATACTACTGCTAACAACAGTAGAGTAGCAATATTAAACAATCTTAATACTATTAAGAACGGTGTTATTTCTTATTTGAATACCACGTACAGTAGTGGGTTTACCTATAATCAAGCCAAATGTCGAAGAGACGTAGGTTATATTATAGATGCAGTTGCATATGATTTAGAATATGGTGGCAACGTTAAAACTAGAATCGCAGTTGAAGCATATTATGATGGCAGTGCTAGTTCAGATGTAGTTTTAGAAACACAAAAATTACAAACTGTTTCTGCAATTAGACATGCTAAATCAATCGCCAAATTAATTGTATTAGAAAATCCTGTAACAAGACAATTAGGAAATCCTTTACTACAAAATACAAGTGGAACTGCTGGTGTAGCTGGTATTGATGACAACAGAATGGAAGTGTTGTTTGAAATAATTGCAGAAGTACTAGAAGATGGATTGACTGCCTTACCTGCTAGAGAACTAGGAATACCTAGAAGTTATCAAGATCCTGAGGGAGCATCATATGTTGCACAGAATATTGATAACGCTTTAATTTCTGAAACAGGTGCAGGAGTACGTATTGGTCAGTTGATGTCCCAAATAACTTCAATTATTTCTCTTGGAACTACTGGCACACATATAATACAAGAACCACAAATTAAAGACACGTTGCAATCATTACTATTCCCACCAACAGCAACTAGTCTACAGTATGGAGGAATAATAACTGGTCCTGGAATTCCAACTAAAGGTGTAAACGGTGTCACTGAAGATACTATTATTAGAACTGTTACACAAATATTTGATGAGTCACAGAATACGATTGGTTATAGAATAAAAATTAGTGCATTATTGACCGCAGGTATTCCTGCTGGAACTGCTATAACTGTTTCAGGTCCTGGTGCTAATTATCTATTTGATTTAAACACTGACTTAGATTCGAGACATCTTGCAGGTGATGTAATTGGTATTACAACCACATTCTCAACTGTACGTGCAACAGGACACGACTTCCTACAAGTTGGTGCTGGCGGTTATGACGATTCTAATTATCCTAATAACGTTTATGGTCCTCCAAATAATACACCAAGTTCAAGCGCAATCGTTCAAGAAATTGGCACAGGTCGTGTATTCCACGTATCTACAGACCAGGACGGTAACTTTAGAGTTGGTAGTTACTTCAACGTTAATCAAGGTGATGGTAGTGTTACTATTGCCGCTAAGATTGGTTTAAGTGCTGTTAGCTCATTAACATTCTTAACTGGTGAAACTGTACGTGCATTCTCTGGTGATCAGAAAATGGACGACAACAGCGATAACATCGTCCCAACACAGAAAGCCATTAAAACTTATATCAACAATATTATTGCTGGTAGATTCACTGTTGACAATACATTAACACCAAATAAAGGTTTAATGACCTTAGATGGTACTAGTGTAATGAAAGGAGACATGGATATTGGATTTAATAGCATAGAAAATGCTATTAATAGTACCAACCCTGATGGTAGTGGTTTAGTCAATAGAAAATATGTTGATAATGTATTTGCTGGTGGCACAATTGATTTTGATGGTAGTTATTCTATAACTACAACTGGTGTAAGAACTGGTGTTAGAGCTTTCACAATGATTGATGATAATACTGATGTTGGCGGAGTGTTGACCAACAGAGGTGGAATTGATCTAAATTCAAACAAAATTACCAATTTAAAAACACCAACATTATCATTGGATGCCGCTAATAAAGTATATGTAGATCAAGCTATATCAACTGGTGGTGTTCGAACAGGTTGGTCAGGATTTACATTAAATGATACTACAACCCGTTACAGTGTAAGCTCTGTAACCATAACTGCCAACGGTGCAAACTATACTGTTCCTCCTGCTGTAGTGTTTTACTCTACTAGTGGTACAGGTGCAACTGGCAGAGCAGTTTTAGAGGCTGGTACAAATCCAAGAGGTGTTGCTGCCGTTGTTGTAGATACTCCAGGATATGGTTATACTAGCTCGCCAACAGTGATAATTGGTGGCAGTGTAGCTAGTGTAAATCTATTATCTCAAGGAACTGGGTATTCATCTACTCCAACAATTACATTCAGTGTTCCTCAAATAGTTGGTGGCACTAGAGCAACTGGCTTTGCTGTAATGGAAGGATCTGGAAGTACACAAAAAATAAGTCAAATTGTTATCACTAATGCTGGTGTTGGATACACTGGTGCTCCTTCAATCACTGCAACAGGTGGAACTCCTGTAACTCCTGCTTCCTTTAGCGTACAGCTTCAAGGTGGCAGTGGTGCAACCGCAAGTGCTGTTATTGTTGCTATACAGAAGGACATTAATCTTAACGGAAATAGAGTTACTGGTAGTGCAGATCCAATTCAATCAACTGATTTAGTAACATTAAATTATTTTGATAGTAAAAACTTTATCAATAAGATATCTGACGTTACTATAACAGGTGTTCCAGGAAGTGGTGATTTACTAGTATTCACTGGTGATGTTCCTCTAGGATCTGGCGGTTCTATGGTAAATGCCAGCGTAAGCACTGCAAGTAATGTTACTATAACTAGAACTGGAAATTCAGTTACTATTGCACTTAAGACTGGAGCAGACGCCCCTGTAGGCAACGACAATGTTAAAGCAGGTGCTGGTATTCTACAGTCCAAATTATCATTAAATAGAGCCAACGTACAAACGTCTGCTTCTAACACCACTGCAAGCGATTATGGTGTTTCTGCTTTCCTAGTTGACGAGTTCAATACCAATAGCGGATTCATATCATTAAAGCAAGCCACAAATAAAGTTACTGGTGTTAGACTTGATAGATTACAACATATCAGTAACTTTAGAGTTTTAGGAAGATTCTTAGGAGTTGGTACAGAAAATGATACAAGTTCTGGAACTGTAACAGAACTTAGTGCTCAAAATTTAAAAGACATTGTTGGTTTATCAAAAGAATCTGTTGTGTCATTAATTAATGATGACACACTAGGAGGCTTATTACCTAATGGATCAGCTTCTGGTCTTGCCGCAAGACAGGATGGCAGCGTTTCTTATGGTGCGTTGTTAAAGAATGGTGGTACAATGAGAGGTAAAATAACTCTTACACCACAACTACTAACCAACGCTCAATATAGCATTATTGTTCCATCAGAAAATGACAGACTTGATATTGGAGAAAGTGCTAGTTTAAGGTTTAGAAGAGTTTGGGCAAACAGTTTCTATGGAGTCAACTTTGTTGGTGACGGAACATTTGGATCTGCTAGTGCCCCAACTACCATTAATACTGGTGCTGCCTTCAATGGTACTGCTACATTTGCTAAAACCAGTGGTCAATTACCTAATGGATTAACTGGAACAGGTATAGGTAGCGGAGACATTGCTATTAGAAATGGTGGTTCTGACATTACATTTACTGGTTCTGTAGCTGGAACTATTTCAGTGTTAGCGGATAGCACTACAACAAACAACACTATTGTTAGAAGAACAAGTAACGGAAGTATTAATGCTCAAACATTTACTGCTAGTATAGCTTCAACCAGTGTTGGATTTATTGGTATGGCCACTAGCGCACAAGGTCTTTATTTAAACGGAACAACATATACACCAACAGCTAGTTCAGCGCCAGGTGGAGTTGGCGGTTTGGCAATTATCAGTGGTAATGGTACAATTAATGCAACATTGTTTAATGGAACTGCTAATTTTGCAAACTATAAAGACTTAGCTGAAAATTATGTTGCAGATAAGCAATATGAACCTGGAACAGTTTTAGAATTTGGTGGTGAATTTGAAGTAACCTTAGCAGAAGATGAAACACGTAGAGTAGCTGGAGTAGTATCAACTGATCCTGCTTACTTGATGGGTAATGGACATCCTGGAGAGTTTGTTGTAGCAGTTGCTTTACAAGGTCGTGTGCCATGTAAAGTTCGCGGCAAGATTAGAAAAGGTGACATGATGGTTAGTGCGGGCGGGGGTTATGCTCGACCAACTAACGATCCTAAAATTGGTACAATTATTGGTAAAGCCTTAGAAAACTTTGACGGTGTCGAAGGCTTTATCGAAGTTGTCGTAGGAAGACTATAATGGCTAAAAAAACTATCAACATTGGAAGTAGTGCTAACGCTGGTAATGGAGATCCATTGCGTGTGGCATTTAACAAAATAAATGACAATTTTAACGAATTGTATACTTTAACAGGTGGTACTACAGGACAATTAACTGAAATAGCACAAGATTATGCTGCCGCAATGGTCACAAATGGTGATCACAGTGGAGTTTCAGTTAATTATGACGACGATAATAATAAACTGAATTTTACAGTAAATATAGATGGCGGGAACGCATCTACAAGTTTTTAAAAATAAGGAACAGCTGAAATGGCGACACAAATTAAATTACGCAGGGACACATATCAAAATTGGTATGACAATAATCCCATACTAGCTGAAGGTGAACCTGGCTATGATTTAACAAATAAAAAATTAAAAATAGGCGACGGTGTAACTCTTTGGAGAGCTTTGCCATATTTTGATGATCAACAGACTGATTTGTCGGCTTATGCTGGAAATATCGTTCCTGATTCTGATAATACAAGAAGTCTAGGCAGTCCTGACAAGCAATGGAAAGAGATCTTTGTTAGTACAGGGTCTTTGTACATTGGTAACGTTAAATTGTCAAATGATACAGGACAACTGTTAGTACAGCAGGTAACAGATCCTGGTTTAGTAACAGAACAACCAGTACTAGATGCCCCAGGAGCAATAGCTCTTGATAGTTTGTTTCTCGGTGGTGTAGAATTAAAAGCGTCATCAGATGGAAAAGTAGTCATTCCAGGTATTACTCGTGCTAGTGGGTATAAAGTTAGCGAGGTTTATCAAACTGGAATAATGGTTGGCATTTATGAATTAGATCAGGATATTTTCATTGCAGATAATTATTCATTTTTAGATATTACTGATAATGGAAATATTGACAACCTTCTTGGATCACTTGGTCCTTTGACATGGACTATTAACGGCGCTGGGAACTTGCAAATATCTGTTAATCAGCAGTCTGATTACATTTATAATGAACAACAAATGACATCAGCAATGAGTACTTCTTTATGGGTAACAGAAGTGGGTACAGCTGGACCTAATGGCACTTGGGTTCCATCATCTGATGCCGCTGATTGGTATCAAATTCCTGTAAGTTTGACTTTTAGAGCTGTTAGTATTGAAAACGATCTTGGCGGTGGTGGCGGCTCTATATCAGTTGGCAACGGTGTTGGACCTAGCGTTGAAAATGTCACAGAGATTTTAATCAACGGTACAGTTACAGAAATTGAACCTGGATTGGTTGGTCTTAGTGTTACTCCATCAATACCTTCTACCAAGAAAGGTTGGATCAACTTAGTAGGCGATAAGCCCAACAATAACGACGATGCTTGGTTTGAAAGTGTTGTAGTACAGGGCAATTATGCTTATGTTGTTGGCGGCGACTATTATGTTGATAATAGCGAAGACCTAACTAAGATCTATAAGTTCGATCTCGCCACAGGTGATCAAGTGTGGGTCAAAGAAATCGTAGCAGGTCGTGGTGCCCAGTTTACTTTCGATATCGCCTCAGAAGTGATTACTATAACCAGTATTGCTAATGGCGGCACAGGATACATCGAAGGTGAAGAACTACATTTCCCGGGTAATTACTGGGCGGCAGGAAACACATCCGTCAATCGTGTCACAGTGGTAGTTGACACAGTTGATGAAGAAGGCTTCATACTCACAGCCAGCATCAAACCTGGGTACGACCTTGCGGGTATCCTAAATCAATCTATTGGTAATGTCCAAGCAGAAAATGACAATGCCAAGGGTTTCCCTGCCAGCATAGCCTATGACACCAATCTTGATAAACTTGTCATAGTTTCTATGTACAGATCCGGTCTAGGCGATCGTGATTTTGACAACTATTACACATGGGCCAATGTCTTTGTGGTAGATCCAGTGACAGGTGTTATCAATCAAACCTTAACACTGAGTACCGAAGGCGATATCTATCCTAACTCACTCAAAGTAAAAAATAGTCCTGGTGGAGTTGTTGTATCGGGTGAGAAGTACGGCGAGTTTAGACAGTTTGGAACATTGACTATTGCTCAAGGGTACAATGGATACTTTGACATACTAAAATCGGATCTAGACCCAGAACACTATCCAGGCGGTCCCTATGATTGGTATGGAGATTTCTGGGTGTCAGGAACTGGCATCTCCACAATAGAAAATGTTGACTCAGTGAACACTTACCCTAATCTGCCAACAACAGTAAGAGTAGGTAGTGGTGCGGTGTTTGAAATTTCTGATTTAGGTGACGGTAACTACTATACCACTGGCACCTTGAATCCTGGTATTAACTATCGTGGGGGACATAAGATCAAGGTGTTAGGCACTAATTTAGGTGGTGCGACGCCGGCCAATGACTGTATCATAACCGTGGACTCTGTGGGACCAAGTGGCGATGTATTTGGATGGAGTGTGTCTGGCACGGCAGCAGGCAGTACTTTTACAACATATTCGGGTGTATCAGGCACAGCATATCAGTCTGGTAGTGGTGCCACAGTCAGTGCCTCTGTTAACGCACAGACAGGTGTTGTATCAATCAACAACTTTGACAATGCTGGTAGTGGTTATGTCAACGGCGATGTCCTTACTATCGCAGGTACAGCGTTTCTCGATGGCACAAGTCCTGCCAACGATGTTACATTCGCACTTACCAGCGTGGGCGGTGGCGGAGCAGCCAACAGTTGGAACACTGAAACAGTCACAGGATCTGCTCCTACCAATAAATTGAGAATCTATGTCAACGGTGTAGACTTCAGCGGTGTAGGCACTTGGTCAATGAAACAGAACTTAGGCGGTGAAGCCTTCCTATGGACACCAAATTGGTCAAATGCCATTGGCGGACCCAGTGGTGATAGATTCTACGATGTCTGCTACAGCCAAGACGGCAACTCAATCTTCGCAGTGGGCAGAGGTAGATACGAAACAGCCTATGATCAAGCATTGGTAGTCAAGTTCAATGCTAGTACAGGTGCTGTCATATGGGGCAAGGACATCAAGTTCTCACAAGCCGCAACCAACGGTCGTGAAGCACGAAGTGTATGTCTAGTGCCAGGCAATTCAGCAGGCAGTTCAGATCTGATCGTAGCGGGTGCTTGGTACAACGGCGATCCCGTTTATGCGACTGAGCTCATCCTTACAAGGATCACAGAAGCAGGTACAGCCGTATGGCAAAAATCTTATCGGTTCAACTACGATGGAAATAACATAGACATTGACTACGAAATGAAAGTTGAAGCTTATGGTAACAATGTTTTAGTCAGTCTAGAAACTTCTACTCCGATACACAGTCGAGCATTGGGTTACCTAATCGTTAATCCCGCAAACGGTGTTGTTGTCGATAGTAGAGTGCTAAGTTCCGACGGCAACGGAAACCGTAATTTCTACGAAGTTCCAACACCTAACTTCTCAGACATCTACACTGACGGAAACGGTGATAGTTATGCCGTTATGGTAGGAAAGACCTATGTTCCCACAGACAACTATTACAATGGTCTATTATTAAAACTACCTCTAGATGGTTATACTAATCTATCAGAAGGTGAATTTGTCAGCATAGGCGAACATATCCTAGGCAAATACAACTGGAATGTTACATCCCTAACTTCAGCATTTGACAGTTTCACTGCCACAGAGCATATTGATACCATTGAGGAGTCTGTTAACCTACGTAGTTATCGAACAAGGACTCCTGGAGGTTTCCTAAAAGTATTCCGTACCGATATCATCAAAGACAGTGATGGTTATCTAGAATTTGGAGATGGAAGCAAACAGAGTTTTGCCACAGACAAGATTCCACAGATTCCTGCGGCCAACGACTACTATCTAACAGAACAGGATTCAGGCAAGCACATATTCTTTGAAAACGAAAACGGGTATGTTTATATTCCACATCGTACTGTAAAAGATCTGCCAGTGGGATTTACATTCACTGTGGTCAACACCACTGGCAGCGACTGCTGGGTAACCACTCAGAATGAAGCAGACGGCAGCGGCTATCGTGCTAGATTGAAACTGGCAGGTCGTAACATAGACACCTACACCATAGGCATTCCAGATAGTGGTTCAGGATCTATGGTAACATTCCTAAAGATCAAGAGTGGCTATTCAATGCTGAACACAGACTACGACGATGAATATCCAGATGTATGGATAGTCAGCGGACCTGGCGACATCTACAACAACGACTAAGGAGTCACTGTGAGTATCATACAAACCATCATAGGCACTAACCTTACTATCAGTGGAGGGGCTCCTCCTCCACCACCTCCACCTTTGGTACAGGGAACATATACATTTAATGGTACTTCTACACCATATTATGCTTATGGTGGGACCAGTACTCCTACATATGAAACTAACGTGAACTTTGCCTCAACGAACAGCACAGGTAATTATCATGGGTTTTTAGGTGACAGTTACCTGCTGACTCCGGCAATGAATGGATTTACCACTCAGTTCTATGCCAACATATGGTTTTATCCTACAGGCGGCAATCAGATCGTGGCCACTTTACAGGGCACACAGTTTGAAAATACCGCTTACCATCATACTTTCTTAGAGATCAACATCAGTGGTCAACCAGTGGTGGGATTCTATCCTCAACATCCTAACGGTGGGGGTGGTGGCGGATTAGTTTTAACTGACACAGTGAATCTCAACACTTGGAATCATATCTTTCTGTTTAACAACGGTACTATTACATCTGCTTGCCTAAACGGTGGTAGCACTTACACTACTCCGGCTGCTTGGCTTTCAAATAGTCCTGGCAGTCACTATGTGGGTTTTGGTACGACCAGTGTGACTGCCTTTGTTGCTTCATCGAGATTCACAGGCAGGATTGGTGCTTTTGAATGTAGCGTCTCTCCAATCTCATCTAACTATGTGAGTACTCGAGCCGGATATCAACCAGAAATCCGTCTTGCTATTGACGCTGCCAATAATCCTGCCTATACCGCAGGTGATTATGTATTGGCAGACGCACAGGCTTACCTTGGCTATGGTGCCAACGGACTGGCCATATTTGACCAAGCACAAGACATCACACAGGGATCTCTGTCCAATGTTGCTGTAGGTTGGACAGTGGAAAACAACGATCTAACATTATCTGCTACTGTAGTCAGTAGGGGCGATTTTGGATATCCGGGTGCTATGAGAATAGAACCAACATCTTGGCAACCAGGTCCTTACACATTCAAACCCCCAGCGGATGTTTGGCGTTCGAACAACGAAACTTACAGATATGTTACTCTGTTCAATTCGCCCACATTCACGGCAGGATCGCCTCCTTACTATTCGTTTGACGCTGCCAGTTTAGAATATGGTTCAGCACAGAACCTAGGCGTTCTTGCCCGCTGGACTGTGGAAGTATGGTTTAGAGTAACTAGCAGTCTCACTGGTCAGAC
>JACCEA010508149.1_pt1 | contig 80689 bp, 81 predicted proteins | sample 7449851 | NCBI WGS metagenome assembly JACCEA01 (sample SAMN15323453, study PRJNA562643) | freshwater metagenome | isolation source: river surface water | place: USA:Blue River Watershed | collected 2017-08-18 | reverse complement strand
GGTGTTCTGCGGCAAGAAGCTGCAGAGAGCAACAGACCGGCACCGGCTATGCCACCGGCAAGCTGAAAGAAACGACGCCTCGACAGGTCCATTCCGTTGTTCGTTCCTTCCTCCGGCAATGCGCCGGGTTTATTGTTCATTTCCATAATTTCCATTTATAAAGCACTGTAAGAATTGCTGTTCAGATGCAGCACAACTTAAGTGGCCTTAAAATTAATAAAAGCACACATCAAAGCAACACAGATAGCTCTGCCGCTTTGAAAAAAGAAATGCGGGCAGAAGCGCACTTCTGTCAACGGTTATAAAGTTATTCAGAAAAATCAGTAAAAAAAATTTTAGAGACATTACAATGCCTTAAATGTAAGGCGTAGCGGTAGCTGATTTTCCAAAAAAACGAAAAGGAGCGCTATGCGCTCCTTCCGGTTATGTTATTAAGAACATCAATTATTTGATGGTCACTTTGTCGTTCAGGTCCGAATCGACCAGGATGCGGCCGCAATGTTCGCACACGATGATCTTTTTGTGCTGGCGGATCTCGCTCTGGCGCTGCGGAGGGATTACATTGAAGCAACCACCGCAAGAATCGCGCACGATAGGCACTACTGCCAGACCGTTGCGGTAGCTGGCGCGGATGCGTTCGTAAGCGCTCAGCAGACGAGCTTCAACTTTTTCTTTTGCTTCAGCCGATTTCTGTGCAAGTACTGCTTCTTCTTTTTCAGTTTCTACAGAGATCTTTTCCAGTTCTTTGCGCTTGATGGTCAAAGCTTCTTCAACGTCTTTTATCTTGTCTTCTGTGCGGATACGCGCATTGGTGCGGTCTTTCAGCTCGAAAGTAGCGTCTTTTATATGCTTTTCGTTCAGTTTCACCTCCAGTTCCTGCATCTCCATTTCTTTGTTGATGGCTTCGAACTCGCGGTTGTTCTTTACGTTGTCCTGCTGCTTTTCGTATTTCTTAATAAGTGCCTGCGCTTCTTTTTTAGCGTTCGACTTATTTTCGATGAAAGCCTCTATGTTAGCTATTTCAGCGTCAATGTTATGGATGCGTGTCTGAAGGCCTTCTATCTCGTCTTCGAGGTCTTTAACTTCCATTGGCAGTTCGCCCTTCAGTGTTTTGATCTCGTCTATTTTAGAATCGATCTTTTGCAATGCGAGGACAGAACTCAGCCTTTCTTCGAATGAAAAGTCTTTTACAGTAGCCATATCAATAAAAATATTTTACAGGATTGGTGGATAAATTTGATAAAAGAACCGCAAAATTAGGGAATTTTTTCTTAAGTATCTCCTCAAATATTTCGGAGGTGAATTGCTCGCTCTCGTAATGGCCTATGTCGGCTATGATAATGTGCCCTTCGGCATCAAAAAACTGATGGTATTTATAGTCACCCGTGATAAATATGTCGGCACCGGCCGCAATAGCATCGTTTAACAGAAAACTACCTGAACCACCACATATGGCAACCTTGCTGATTTGTTTGCCCGATAGAGCCGTATGTCTGATACAGCCGGTTTTCATCCGGTCGCGCACCAGTGCTAACATATCGATTTCTGACATGGGTTGAGGCAGCTCGCCTATCATGCCGGCGCCTATTTCTGTGGCTGCATTAGATATAGGGATCATTTCCCAGGCAACCTCTTCGTAGGGGTGGCTGGTTTTGAGTGCGTGCAACACGGCAGCCCGGGCATGTGCCGGCACCAGTACCTCAATTTTTACTTCTTCTACGTGTTCCCTTGGCCCCCCCGGGGCTCCGATTGCCGGATTCGTGGCGTCGCCGGGTCGGAAAGTACCCGTACCAGTAGTATTGAAACTGCATTCGCTGTACCGGCTTATGTGCCCCGCACCTGCAATAAATAAGGCATCGCGCACGGCATGAGCAGCATTCACAGGCACATATGTATATAATTTAGACAGTATTCCGGATTTTGGAGCCAATATGCGCGTGTTGGTCAAACCCAGTTTGTCGGCAAAACGTGCGTTCACACCTGCCTGTACGTTATCAAGGTTGGTATGGGCTGCATATATCGATATGTCGTTCCTGATAGCCTTTATGACCACACGCTCCACATAATTTTTGCCTGTGATCCTCTTTAACCCTGAAAAAAGAAGCGGGTGGTGCACCACTATCATATTACAACCCCGGTAAAGCGCTTCCTCCACGATCTCCTCTGTTACATCAAGTGAGATCAGAACTCCGGTAACCACAGCCAGCGGGTCGCCTACCTGAAGTCCACTGTTATCATAACTCTCCTGATAAACCGTTGGGGCAAACGACTCAATGGCGTTGATAATATCTTTTACAAGTACCATATTCCGATTGTATTTTAAGCAATTGTGAAGTTATGACGGCATAATCGCAGAAAAAAAATTTTTAAGCCTCCGGCGGGATTTTGCGTGTAATGCTTCAGTTAATTCCCTTTCAAAAGATAACATTGATATTAACGGATAATTGCGAACGTAATGGGCACAAGTACAACAACCTGCAACCCGGTAACAATTTCTTAATCTGCACGTAACAATGAAGACACGCTTGAATAACAATTTTGCAAAACAAAAGTAACATCGGGGTTAATCTGCAAGCGTAGTTTCGCTCATTAGTTTCTCAGTTGTTACATGTATTTGAAGAAACGATTGATAAGACAAAGATCGGAAACTTGATTATTAAGGTATCAGCATTAAAGACTGCAGTTCCCGGAGACGATTTACCAACCGTCCGGATAATTGGTACTGCACATGGGCAACAGACCCATCTCCTTAAGTCAGCCACACTCCATTCTTCTTCGGCTCCTATTAGGATGATCTTGTCTCACATCTCGTTCAACAGCCACGTGTCCCGACAATTTTAAATAAATAGAAAAACAACTGAAAAATGAAAAAAGTAGCATTAGGTTTTGCTCTGCTCCTTTCGGTAGCAGCCAACGCACAGAACATTAAGGTAAAAGGAAGTGATACCATTCTGCCCATCGCTCAGGAAGAGGCATCTGTCTTCAACAAATCAGGCAAGGGCACAGTGTCGGTTACCGGAGGCGGATCGGGAGTGGGTCTTGCATCATTGGTTGACAACACAACAGACATCGCTGCTTCTTCGAGGAAGATAAAAATGGAGGAGAAGATCAAACTAACGAATGCAGGGAAAAAAGTAAAAGAAGTCGTAATAGGAAATGATGCGCTTTCAGTGATAGTAAATCCGGCTAATAAAGTAACGAAACTTACACGCGAGCAACTTGAAGGCATCTTCACCGGAAAAATAAAAAACTGGAAAGAAGTAGGAGGTACCGACATGAACATCGTGGCATACAGTCGTGAGAGCAGTTCGGGCACTTTTGAGTTTTTCAAAGATCATGTGATGAACAAAAAGAACTTCGGATCATCTGTTTTGTCAATGCCGGCAACAGGCGCTATTGTACAAAGTGTTACACAAACGCCCGGTGCTATCGGTTATATTGGTATGGCATACGACAACCCCAAAGTGCGTCAACTTGCCATCAGTTACGATGGGAAAAATTATATAGAACCGACACGCGAAAACGCAAGATCAGGGAAGTACCCGGTCGTACGGCCGTTGTATCTATATTATAGCACAAACAATGAAGGAAAGGTAAAGCCATTCATAGATTTTATACTTTCTAAAGAAGGACAGAAGATAATAGACAAGGTGGGCTTCATAGCCATATAAGAGGTAGCGTTAAGGGGGGCATAACCCCCCCTTAATTAATGAGAGGATATGATAAAGAAGATACTGAATAATTTCCAGGTTGGTGTGCTTGCGGTGAGTAGTTTCATCACAAGCATTGTTGTTTTGCTTATTATCATTTTCTTGTTCAAAGAAGGATCGGGCGTATTTTCTAAAAGCCTGTTGGAAGAAGGATATGTTCTTGTTGTGAATAGCAAGAACACAGTGAATAGCATTGAACCTAAAGACATCAAGAACATCTTTGACCAGACCATCACCAATTGGAAAGACTTGGGTGGAGCCGATAGCACCATTCAGCTTTTCTGTATTGACGACATCAGCGAGTATTACTCAGAAGAGCAGATAGGTTCGGATCTCGAGTACATGGATACATGCATCAACAACTACATTGTCAATCATCCATCGGTACTCGCATATTTTCCAAAAAAGAACATCGCAAAAAAATTCAACGGAAAAGAGATCAAAGTCGGCACGATGGGCCTCTACGAATTTGTAAAGGGCCGCGAATGGTTGCCCACTGCACGCCCTGTTGTGCAGATGGGCATACTGCCGTTGATACTCGGCACACTTATGGTGAGCCTTGGTGCCATACTGTTGGCCCTGCCATTCGGCTTGGTTACTGCTATATACATGGCAGAGATAGCGCACCCGGTGTGGCGCAGGATAATGAAGCCTGTGATAGAGTTGCTGGCGGGGATTCCCAGTGTAGTGTTCGGTTTCTTTGGTCTGATTGTGATCGTACCGATGGTGCAGAAAGTATGTCATATAGATGTGGGTGAAACCGCACTTGCCGGCAGCATTGTTCTCGGCATTATGGCGCTTCCAACCATCATATCTATTGCCGAAGATGCCATAAGGAATGTACCGAATAGTATGCGCGAAGCAAGTCTGGCGTTGGGCGCAACTCAGTGGCAGACCATTCGAAGCGTTGTGATACCCTATGCTAAATCCGGTATATGGGCCGGTATCATTCTGGGTGTGGGCCGCGCCGTTGGCGAAACAATGGCGGTGTTGATGGTCACAGGAAATGCTTCCAACATGCCAACGACTTTTCTACAACCCGTGCGCACCATACCCGCAACCATTGCTGCTGAACTCGGCGAGACATCGGCTGGTGGATTGCACTACAGTGCATTGTTCGCATTGGGTTGTGTACTGTTCCTCATGACAATGGTGCTGAACGTTTATGTACAGGTGGCGTTAAAAAAGAAAAGTAAGTAGAAATGGCAGACACCAAAAGGATCAAGCAAAGTATTTACTTCTGGATATTCAGGGCAATGAGCATGATGGTTGTGTTCATACTTGTTGCTATTCTCTACTTCATTGTGTCGCGCGGCATAGGTGTCATCAATTCGGACTTCCTTACCAAGTCGCCCGAAGAGGGCATGGTAAAGGGGGGCATATTCCCTGCAATAGTAGGCACACTATGCCTTATCGCGGGAAGCCTAATATTCGCTTTCCCGGTGGGTGTGTTCTCTGCCATTTACCTGAATGAATACATGAAGAAAGGAAGAGTGAAGAGCTTTCTGCAGCTTATGACCAACAACCTCGCCGGTGTTCCATCGGTAGTGTTCGGTTTGTTTGGTATGGCGCTCTTCGTCAACAAGCTGAAATTCGGAGATTCGATATTAGCAGGTTCACTCACATTGGGTCTTCTGGTACTTCCTGTCATCATACGCACTACGGAAGAAGCACTAAAGGCTGTTGACGACAATTACCGGCTGGCCAGCTATGCGATGGGTGCCAGCAAATTGTACACGATCAAAAAAGTGATTTTACCTATAGCTCTCCCCGACATCATTACAGGTCTCATCCTTTCCATAGGCCGCGTGTCCGGCGAAACAGCCCCTATACTATTTACCGTGGCTGCATACTTCCTGCCGAAGCTGCCGCACAGCATCTTTGATCAGGTAATGGCACTACCCTATCATCTTTATGTACTGGCTACCAGCGGAACAAACATTGAAAAGGCACGGCCGGTTGCGTTTGGTACAGCGTTGGTGCTGGTGATGATTGTGCTGTTCACAAATATCATAGCGAATGTTGTCAGGGCATACTACAACAAAAAATACAAGAAATAATGGCGCAAATAGAAACGAAGGATCTAAATTTTTACTACGGACAGGCGCAGGCGCTCAGAAACATCAACATCGCGATGGAGAAAAACTCTGTCACAGCGTTCATTGGTCCGTCGGGCTGCGGTAAGTCTACCTTGCTCCGGTTGTTCAACAGGATGAATGATCTGATAGATGGCAGCAGAATAGAAGGTAATGTGATGATAGAGGGCGCCGACATTTACGCACGCAATGTGAATGTGGAAGACCTGCGCAAAAAGGTGGGAATGGTATTTCAAAAGCCCAATCCATTTCCGAAGAGCATTTTTGAGAATGTTGCATATGGTCTGAGAGTGAATGGTATCTCATCCCGTTCTGAAATAGAGGGGATAGTAGAGGCGTCTTTACAAAGCGCAGCATTGTGGACTGAGGTAAAGGATAAACTGAACAAGAGTGCATTGCAATTGTCGGGCGGTCAGCAGCAGAGGTTATGCATAGCCCGTGCCCTGGCAGTGGCACCTTCCATACTGCTTATGGACGAACCTGCATCAGCGCTCGACCCTATTTCTACTGCTAAGATTGAGGAGTTGATCTTTGAGCTGAAGAAACAATACACAATAGTGATAGTGACACATAGCATGCAGCAGGCTGCACGTGTGAGCGACAGGACAGCATTCTTCTATATGGGTGTAATGGTAGAATTTGATGACACCACCACAATTTTTACCAACCCGAAAGAAGAAAGAACATTAAATTACGTTACCGGACGATTCGGATAAGCTGTTTTGCATCGCAAACAAAACACATCGTTCAAACAAAAAAGTAATTCAACATGACACACTTAGAGCAGGTTCTCAGCGATCTTAAAGCTGACGTGCAGGAAATGGCAGTACTGGTACAAAGCCAACTGAAAAAGAGCCGTACGGCGCTGATGGATTTTGACAAGACATTGGCGAAGGAAGTGTTGCACAACGAGAAGCGTGTCAATGCAATGGAATTGAAGATCGACAAACTGTGCGAAAACATAGTAGCGTTATACAATCCGGTAGCAAATGACATGCGCACGGTTTTCGCTTATTTCAAGATCAATTCTCACCTGGAGCGCATGGGCGACTACGCCAAGAATATTGCGTACAATGTGATAGAGCTGCCCGAGCCGTATAGCAAGACCTTGATGAAAAAACTGGACCTGGAAAAGATGTTTCACATAGCCAATGAAATGATCAATGAGAATGTTGTGGCGCTTATGACATCCAATCCGGCTTCGGCACACGAGGTGTTTGAAATGGACACCCAACTTAATCACATGCATAATACAGGCATTGATATCATTGTGGAAGAGATCAGATCGAACACAGACAAAACAAGGTCATTGCTGGAACTGGCATCTATCGTCAGGAGGTTGGAGCGTGTAGGCGACTATAACACCAATATCGCCGAAGAGATCATTTTCTGTTTCGAGGCACTTGTGCTAAAACATAAAAATACCGGCACCAGTAATGACTGATGCCGGTAAAAATAATCTTCAGCGCGTCATATCAGAGTTTATTGGTAAGCATGACGCTCATGATCTTGTCTTCCCATTCCTGCGGACTCTCAGAATAACCCGCGGAACTCATAGCCTTGATCCACAACTTGGGGTTGTCATTGTTCTTTAGCTTCTTATAAAACTTCTTTCGCGAAATCATATCGCAGAAATCTATGTAGGAAGCGTATTCGTTGTCGTATTGTTTGTAGCGGCTTTTGTTGCCGTTATGGTTCACATACTGATTCTTACCCACAATACCGAAGTGGTTATTCAGCACCTTGGCCACCGGCCCTGCGCCACCCGAAGATTCTACGGCTGCTACTGCCAGTATCACCGACGCGGGAATACCGTAATGCTCACCCAGAATGGTCGCAAAAAGTCTGTGGTCAGTAATGTACTTTTTGTTCTGCGCATTGGCAGTGAAACCAACCGCAAGCAAAGCAAGAACTAAGAAGTTCCTTTTAATTTTCCGGTTTATCACAATCATATCGCTACAGTTTAAAAGTAGGATACAAATGTAACGATTTTTTGAATAGGTTGTGTGGGTAAAGTGTTAAAATCTACAAAACACAACTATGCAAATGTATAATAAACTGATTACCTGCGCTTGCTGTTTTGCTTGCTTCGATCACGGTTGATCTGCAAACGGCCGCTCTTGTCCCTAGAATAGAAGATGTAGCCGGCAGAAACGCAGAAACTGTAGCTTTTTATTTTGGTATTATCGTCAGGCCCCGGGTAGGTGTTCAGGATCCCCATTTGAGAGCGCAGACGTAGGAACAGCCCCTGCGTGACCTGATAACCTACGTTAATGCCGGCACCGAAGTCTATGGGTTTGTATTGGTCGCCTACCTTTGAGCCGAGCAGGAGGTCGGCGCGCGAACTGATGCTACCGGAGTGGAGATACACATTGCCATCGGTGTGGACAGCGAAATAAGGTCCAGCTCCCAGAAAAACGCGGTTCCTGCCCAGCATGCCTATTTTGTATTGCAGGTACAGAGGCACCTCCAGCGAGCTGAAGGTGTACTGCTGGTAGCCGCCCGGAATGTTTGTGCGGTAACCAGAGGTAACATAAAACAACCCGGGCTGAAAAAACAGATTGTCGTTCAGGGCCATATCGGCCATGGCACCGATGCGGCCGCCGTTTCTGAATTCCGTGCCCTTCGTTACACCTTGCCATACCACATTGTAGTTGGATGAGTTGAAACCCAGTTCAACTCCATAACCCATTTGTGCGCGGCCGGCAACTCCCAGAGATAGGACAGAGGCGGCAAGAAGGACAATCTTTTTCATAGACGTTGTGTTTTATGACCAATACAAATATAATAGAAAAGCCGGTGCTGCTATAGCAGACCGGCCTCGGCTGCTAATTGTCTGCTCTTGTTGTTGTGGTATCGTTTGTCTCCGATCAATCCTACCCATCTGATGCCGCGAATCGCATTCGTCAGGAAAACCTCATCGGCTTCCAAAAGGTCGGCTTCGGTGATAGGTTGTTCCAAAATACCGGTAACCGTATGCAGCAGGTGTCGCCGCAGTACGCCGCCAATACAACCTTCGGTGAGTGGAGGAGTAATGATGTGATCGCCCTTTACAATAAACAGATTGGCAATGACACTTTCTATCACTCTGCCATGCTGATTCACGATAAGGGCGTCATTCCACTTATTTGCCTTTGCATATCGGCCGGCCATCGCATAGACCAGTGCGTTGCTCAACTTCAGATCACTAAAAGCATCGGCACATTTTACCGATTCGGTATACGTACCAACAACCAATCCGTTTATGTTAAAGGAAATGGCATCCGGTTCCAATGGGTAACACTCGATAACGTATTGAGGAGCCACATCATCGGGGCCAAAAACACCGCCACTACCGGCAAACACTTGAAGGCGCACCCGGCACAACGGCAACAGTTGGTTCTTTTCCACTGTTCGGTGCACTTCTTTCAGCAGAAATGTGCTGTCGAACCGTCGGGGAATGGCAAAATGCAGCCGACGCATACCATCGGCCAGGCGCTCCATATGATATTGCATATGGCGTACAAGACCATGTTGCACCAGCATGGTCTCGAACAAACCTACCCCATACCTGAATGCGCTGTTATCGGGATGTATAGATGCCTCTGCCGCGGGAAGTATCTTGCCGTTTATGTTGCTATACCTCAAAAGAAGATGAATAAATGTTGAGAACAGTAAAGTTAGTGCTTAGTTAAATATGTCCCCGAATATCCTGACTATAGCTCCATATTCACGGTATTTGATAAACGATGCACCGATTGTTTTTACATTTGCATAATGTTCAATTCCCGGCAAGGCGGCTTCTCTCAGATGCCCACTATCGTTAAGAACATCATCATCATAAATGTTCTGTTTTTTCTGGCGCAAAATGTGCTGGGAGAAAAAGGAGACATGTACCTGGCATTGCACTATTGGGATTCTCCCTATTTCAAATGGTGGCAGCTGTTCACGCACATGTTCATGCATGCCAGCTTCGCCCACATTTTTTTCAATATGTTCGCGCTCTGGATGTTCGGGTCCATCCTGGAGAATGTGTTCGGCCCCAAGCGCTTCCTGATGTTCTACCTCATTACTGGCGTGGGTGCTGCATTGTGTCACCTGTCGGTATTAGGATTTGAGTTTCACCAGATCAATACCGCTTTTGTACACTATCAGGAAAACCCCACCATCGGCGGCTACACTCAGTTTTTGAAAGATACACCGTTCTCAGACGATGTTTTTTCCCGCATCCGCACTTTCTGGTTGCAGAATCCCGGTTGTGCCGACTGCGCCCAACAGTCCATTCAGCTCATTCAACAGAAATATACCGCCCTGGTAAATGAAGCTACCGTAGGTGCATCTGGTGCGGTCTTCGGCTTGTTGTTCGCGTTCGGCTACCTGTTCCCAGAAATGGAGCTTATGCTCATTTTCCCGCCCATGCCCATTAAGGCCAAGTGGTTTGTAGCTATCTACGCTGCGATAGAGCTCTTTTCAGGTATTCAGAATTCCGCCGGTGATAACATAGCGCATTTCGCGCATCTGGGCGGTATGTTGTTTGCGTTCATCATGCTCCGCATCTGGAATACACGTCGCATGCGCTGGTAAGTGACCCCTCTCCGATAATATTCTCTATTTTCGCCGGGCCGATTGAAAAATCAGCTACTCATTCGCTAATTTTACATTATAAATGACCGTTTGCGCCGCAAATAGTCTTTTATGTTTTAATACAACCTACGAAATACCTACAATGGCTATACTCCGTTTCAGAGTTTATTGGGAAGAAGACGATCAAACGTACCGGGATATTGAGATCCAGGGCAACCAGACTTTTATGGACATGCACCAGTGCATTGTCAAGGCATTTGAGTTTGACGGAAAGCATTCAGCTTCCTTTTATGAAAGCAATGAAAAATGGCAGCGCGGTCGCGAACTGAATTCTGAAGTGCTGGTGAACAAAAAAGATGCACCCGCCCTTTCTATGATCAAGACACCGGTGTCGGCACTCATCAGCCTGCCCGATCAGAAGTTTGTGTATGTCTATGACCCTGCACGCAAGTGGACATTCCTGGTAGAGTTGATAGGTGTGAGCAAGGAAGAGGTGTACCGCAGGGTATATCCGTTTGTGCTGCGCAAAGAGGGAATCGCACCCGCTCAGTATGGCATCAAGGGTGTTGCAGCGGATAAGATCATGGAGATAGAGGAGAAATACGACCTTGGCGCTGATGAGATGGCCGAAGGATTTGGCGATGAGGGAGAAGGCGAGAGTGAGAGCACAGAAGAAACGTATACCGACGATAGCGGCAGCGATTTTTAATAAGCAAGTTTCAATTTAGTTATATACCCTGCTGCAGATTACCTGTAAGCAGGGTTTATTGTAAGTCCCATACAAGTGCAAACGACAAAAACAGTCTATGTCATAGCCGGTCCCACCGCAGTGGGCAAGACCGCTGTGTCCATAGCACTGGCACAACGGCTGGGCAGCAGTATAATTTCGGCCGATAGCAGGCAATGCTACAAGGGAATGACCATTGGCACCGCAAAACCCGATGCCACCGAGCTGGCCGCAGTGCCACACTGCTTTATAGACTCGCATGAGGTGACGCAGAATCTTTCCGCAGCCGATTATGAAACACTTGCACTTGGCTATATAGACCAGGTATTGCAGCAACACGATGCTGCTGTGGTGTGCGGCGGCACCGGTCTGTATATCAACGCGCTTTGCCACGGTCTGGATGAGATGCCGGCGACAGACGCGGAGGTCGTTAGAACCGTTGAAGATGCCTACGCGGCAAATGGTATGGAATGGCTGCAAAAAGCGGTAGAGGAAGAAGATCCTACTTTTTATGCTACCGGCGAGATACAGAACCCGGCACGTATGATACGGGCTTTATCGTTTGTGCGCACCACCGGCACCAGCATCACTCAATACAGAACACAAAGTCGCAAAAAACGCCCGTTCCGCATTGTGAAGGTGGCATTGGAATTGCCGAGAGAGATACTATACAACCGTATCAACCAACGTGTGGATGCAATGATGGAGCAAGGGCTTGAAAGAGAGGTGCGCGCGTTGTTGCCATATCGCCAACTAAAGAACTTACAGACGGTTGGCTACGCGGAGCTGTTTGAGTACTTCGATGGAAAATGCACACTGAACGAGGCAATTGAAAAAATAAAACAACACAGCCGCAACTACGCCAAGCGTCAGCTAACCTGGTTCAGGAAGGACCCGGAAATGCACTGGCTGCGACCTGATGATGCCACAATTGTGGAGCAGATAATGGCGTTGTAAATCAGTGGTTGGTGCTGAGTACTTTGGTAGTATTCATAACGCTTGCGTTCCTCAAATGTGCATTCAAGGCGAGTTTCAATTTGTATGGTCGATTGAAGGCCTCTTGCGATACTTTGAACAGAACCGCTAAAGTTCTGATCACCTCTTTCGACATTCCTTTTTTGTAATGAAGAATATCTGAGACAAGCCCTTTGCTGACACCTAACGAAGAGGCAAGTTCTGTAGCGTTCATACCATGTTCGGTCATAAGAGATTTGAGCAGGCTCACCGGATCGACCGTAGTGAATGAGTTATGCTCTTCATCCCATTTCTCAATTAGGAATGAGAGTAATTCTATCTCATCTTGTTGTTCCTTCTTTTTATTGGCAAGGTCAGTAAGTTCTTCCAATGCAGCACAATATTCGTTGTATTGCTTTTTCGTCTTTATCACCTTATACTTCAGCGTTTCCATTTCTTCCTGATTAATATTGGTTAACCGTATACTGTTTATTAGATGCGCAAACTTTCGTGTACTCAGCATGAGTGCCTATCCAGCAAACAAATAGGTGCACCGTTGTTTTCCAAATGCGTATTTACAGATCATCCGGTAATTGTTGCCACCTATATTGAAAACAACCCTGTTGCTGCCATTGCCGATCAGGTCTGCTGTTCTGAATGTAGAAAGAATATCTTCTGGATCCTCCCAATCAACAAAGCGGATGATATTCAACCAGATGTTGAAGGGTATCCTGCTGCCTGCATGGCGGGCGCAATACTCCTCTAACGATTGCTTTTTTATGAGGTGTACTTTCATGGTGGTAAAACAAAGATAAAAATAAAAGTTCACAAAACGTGAACTACCCCCGGCTACTGAACTAACGATGCTCTCACCTAAAATCGTTAATTTGCTACTTTATGTCATGTTTGCTATCCCCGCAAAGGGCAGCAAAAACCGATAGTTTATGAAGAAAAATCTGTTCGTTACCCTCGCGCTGTTATTGGGCGCAACGCTATCATACGCCCACGGTGGCAACCCATGTGCCGACAATAAGAAGCGCGCGGCACGTGCCGCCGCCAAGACCACAATGGCGGATCCCGGAGAGGCTGACTACGATATAAAACACCTGCGCTTCGATCTCAGCGTTACAGATACTTCAATTTACATAAACCCCTCTTGCCTTACTACAACGGCGCAGGTAACAGCTGCTTCTATGACAGACTATGTCTTTGAGCTGGCAAACACATTTGTCATCGATTCGGCAAAGGTGAACGGAGCAACACTGCCGGTGACAGGTACGTCTTCTGTGCGCCGCATAACGCTACCTGCTGCACTCACATCGGGCAGCATGTTCACTGCAAAGATTTGGTACCATGGTATGCCACCTACAGGCACGGGTTTCTTCAACGGCATCACACATGACATATCGGGTGGAGGCACACATATGGTATACACGGTAAGCGACCCTTGGGTGGCGCTCAACTGGTGGCCTTGCAAACAGTCTGTAAACGACCAGGCCGATTCCGTAGATATGTTTGTGACCGTACCGCAGAACGTGGTGGACGGTAGCAACGGCCGACTGGTGAATGTGGACATGACCACCACACCCGGTTACTGGACCTACCACTGGAAAACCAACTACCCTATTGATTACTACCTCATCTCTATTGCCGTTGCAAAATACTCAGAGTTTCGCTCTACGCTGCATTTCACCGGTAGCCCCGATACGATGCTCATTCAGAATTTCCTGATGGATACCGCAACATTCAATCCACTCTATAAAGCCAATTTTGACAGCGTGGGTCTCATGATCGACTATTTCTCATCATTGTTCGGGCGCTATCCGTTCTGGCAGGAGAAATACGGCATGTGCTTTACTACGCTCGGTGGTGGTATGGAACACCAGACAATGACCACTATTGGTGTAACTAACACGGCCACCATTGCACACGAACTGATGCACCAATGGTTTGGTGACCATGTTACCTACCGTACCTGGGGTGACATGTGGCTGAGCGAAGGTTTCGCAACATTTAGTGAGCAACTATATTATGCGAAATTCTGGAGCGCCGAAAAGGCGCGCACTTATCGTCTTTCTCAATTGAACAGAGCGCTTACGCAAGCGTGTGGCCGAAGCTATATCACCGATACTTCCACAAGCGATAGCCTCTTCACTGTCAATCAATACCAGAAGGCAGCTATCTACATCAACACACTCCGCTACATGGCCCCCGAAGACAGCCTTTTCTTCAAAGTGCTGCGTCAATACCAGGCCACGCACAGCTTTGGCAATGCCTCTACTGCCGATTTCAAAGCTATAGCCGAAAGCGTTTACGGTTTCAACCTCGATACTTTTTTCAATCAGTGGATCTATGGCCGCGGTTATCCCATTTATCGCGCCACATGGAATCAGGTGGGCAGCACCGTATATGTGAAGCTGATGCAGTCTCAGTCTTGTTCCACCTATACTAACCACTTCAGCACTCCGGTAGAGGTGCATCTGAGAGCCGGTACTATCGATACATTCATCAAAGTATACAACAGCATAGACACTCAGGTATTTTCATTCGACTGGCCGCAGCCGGTGACCGGTGTGTTCCTCAACACCAACGTATGGACGTTGATGCGCGTGCTGGGAACTGTAACCAAGGACGCCACATTATCAACAGGAAGTATAGACCGCGGCAACTACCGCATTCAGCCTAATCCCGCAAGGCAATACTGGCAGATAGACAACCTGCCGGAAGAAACAGCACTCGCCTTGGTGGACATGACCGGCAGAGTTTTGTGGCAGGGTCGCAGCACAGGATCAACCATGCAGATACCCGCGGAAAAACTGGCTACCGGAAATTATGTATTGCAGCTATCCGGTGCGGTCTCCGATCATGTGAAGTTGACACACTGGTAAAACGGATACCCGTCGCATGAACACCGAATTGCTCAACGACCTGATACGGTTCACCATAGACATAAGTGGTGACGAAAGCGACCACTATGATCTGAACACCGACATAGAGAAGCACATAGGCATCACCGGCGACGACGCAGCCGATTACATGCTGGCCTTCAGCAAACGCTACAACGTAGATATCTCGGGCTTCGACTTCGATCAACACTTCGACGCCGAGGGCGCCGGCTGGCTCTTTCTTGATTCGATCAACCATCATAAGACACCGGTAACGATTGGACTGTTATTGCAGGTGATAGAGAAAAAGAAATGGTTGCCTTTAGATCCGGTCTGATGATCGTTTTCATGCAGCGGGTTTTATCAAATATTCCTTAATTTCAAGAACAGTATTAATATAGATTACCATGAAATTCAGCGCCATAATACTCATGATTTCGTTCATTGCGTTTTCTAATATTTCGAATGCGCAAAAGATCATTACAATTGCCGGCAATGGTTCTGGCGGCATGTCAGGTAATGGAGGGAAAGCAAACCAGGCGACTTTTAATAGTCCGACCGGCTCAGCGCAGGACGCTGAAGGAAACGTATATATTGCAGACAATTTTAACCATGTTGTTCGCAAGATCGACAGATCGGGGATAATCAGAATTTTTGCGGGAACAGGGCAGAAAGGATATTCCGGAGATAATGGTAAGGCCGTACTTGCGCAGTTATATGAACCCGATGATGTCAAGGTCGACCGCTCCGGAAACGTCTATATAGTCGACCAGAGAAATAACGTTATCAGAAAAGTATCACAAAAAGGAATTATTTCGACGGTGGCAGGAACAGGAACAGGAGGATTCTCCGGAGATGGAGGGCCTGCCACTAATGCAAAGTTGTTCATCCCCACGTCCCTCGCAATTGACACGAATGGAGTAATATTCATCGCAGATGCCGGAAATGAACGAATAAGACGAATTGATGTAACAGGCACTATTTCAACCTACGTAGGGAATGGAACCAAAGGAAACTCAGGTGATGGTAAAGAAGCAATAAATGCGTCAATTTCGTATGTAAATGGAATTGCTGTTGACAGAACAGGAGCATTAATATTTGCTCAGAAGGATAACAATGTGATTCGCAAAGTGAATTCGAAGGGGCGCATTTTTGCGTTTGCAGGTACAGGCAAGCAAGGATATTCAGGCGATGGTGGTCCAGCAATAAATGCTGAATTTAATAGCCCATACGGGGTTGCAATTGATGAGGAGGGTAACGTTTATGTGTCTGATAACGGAAATGGTAGAATTCGAAAAATAAGCAAAAAGGGTACCATTACAACTATTGCCGGAAATGGCAAAAGTGGTAATGGAAAAGGTACAGACCCAATGGAAATGTCATTCAACAATCCAACTTTTCTTGATATTACGAAAGAGGGCGATCTGCTTATTGCTGATCGCGGTAATAACAAGATCAGGAAATTGTTGCTTTGCCCGGATCTCAACGTTTCGCCGCCCAACGGACTATCGGTAAGGAAAGGGGAGACGATCCAGCTGCCTGCGGTAGTAAAAGGAGGACATTGGTCAACAAGCAGCGACGGTGTTTTTATCTCACCTACCGGCTTGCTAAAAGGTATTACTGCCGGTCCGGCAATACTATCATTCAGCTCCCCGGAAATTCCGTATTGTGAGGTTGTTGTATTTCAGGGGAAAATTGAAGTGTTGCCATAGAGCAGACACAAGAACTACGTCTCTTGAACGTCCGGAATGGGTACCTTGGCGTGGCTGCGAGCACAGCGGTGATCCGGCGGTGTTTCAATCGAAGCTCGCCTAAATGAATCATTCGCGCCCATCTGCCCATCATATCCCGTTTTCTGCAGTACCATAGAAATTTCATTTCGTTACCCCCGCCGGCGTGTATAACTTTAATACATGAGCACAGGAAAAATCGTGGGGCAAGTAACAGTTATACATTACGAAACGAGGTATTTATTTTTTATGCCGCATTTTACTTCTCACTTGTGGGAAGTAAGTGAGAAGTTTTTGCGCAGTTTTTGGGAAGTAAAACTGAGCAATTTTGCTTCACTGAATTGATTATCAATACAGGTGTGCACAACAAAAATTTCGGCGGGAAAGTGAGAAGCCGCCAAACGTAAGCAAAGTCACTATGTATAACCGCATTCTCTACTCTTTTTCTGCAGCGCCATTATTGATCCACCGGCCGTATCTCGTTTCTGTACGTATATCTCATCTGCCTTTACTCACCGCATTTCAGACGCAAAGAACTACAGATCTGCAACATCGCTTCCGCCGGTTCACGTCTTCCCTCGCTTTTCTTCCTACTTTTGCCCCTCATTTTTTCCCATCTGATGTCTGCCGCCTTTGAAATAGATACTTCCAATTCTGTCTTTCAGAAAGCACTGGCATTTGTGACAGACACACAGGAAAATCTGTTCCTCACCGGTAAGGCCGGTACGGGTAAGACCACTTTCCTGCGCTACATACGAGGGTTGGGCAAAAAGCAGATGGCCATAGTAGCTCCCACAGGTGTTGCTGCGATGAATGCGGGCGGCGAGACGATACACTCATTTCTGCAATTGCCCCTGGGTCCTTTTTTGCCGGGCAATAGCGGTGGGTTTGGCAAGCACCGCGAGGGCACCGAAGACAAACATTCGCTACTGGCAAACCTGAAACTGCGCGATACCAAGATCAAACTACTGCGCCGGCTGGAATTGCTGGTGATAGATGAAGTGAGCATGGTGCGTGCCGATGTCATGGATGCCATTGACCTCGTATTGCGCCATGTGCGCAACAATTACTTGTTTCCGTTTGGCGGGGTACAGATGTTGTTCATCGGCGATGCTTTTCAGTTGCCACCGGTAGCACGCGAGGAGGAATGGGGTATTCTGCGCGAATATTATTCAAGTCCATACTTTTTCGATTCGCACGTTTTGCGGCAATACCCGCCGGTGTACATAGAGCTGAAAAAGATCTACCGCCAGAAAGAACAGACATTCATTGACATACTGAATCGGGTGCGTGGCGGCGACGTGTCACTGCAGGACATAGCCACGCTGAACGAACGGTACATGCCTGAGCCACCACGCGGTGAGGGCCATATAGTGTTGTGTACACACAACCATATTGCCGACGACATCAACACACGCGAACTGGCACTGCTGGACGGCACCACGCACAAATTTGAAGCCACAACCACCGGCGAGATCAACGCGCGAAACATACCCGCCGAGCAGGTACTGCAACTGAAACGCGGCGCACAGGTGATGTTCATAAAAAATGATCTGCAGACACCGCGTCGCTATTACAACGGCAAGATCGGCACGGTGGCGGATGTGAACTCATCAGGCATATGGGTAGCGTTTGAAGGTGTGGAGGAGCGTGTGCAGGTGCCTTTGGAAAAATGGCGCAATGTGCGCTATACACTCGACAGGCAGGCATCGCGCATCACCGAAGAAGAGGTAGGCAGCTTCACACAGTTTCCGCTGAGACTGGCATGGGCGGTTACAGTGCACAAAAGCCAGGGCCTCACACTCGACAAGGCTATCCTCGATATAAACCGCTCGTTTGCGCCCGGTCAGGCTTATGTGGCACTCAGCCGCTGCACTACTTTACAAGGCATAGTGCTGCGCAGTCCGCTGGTGAACGACAACATCATGGTAGATCCGCGTGTCATTGAATTTGCGCGCAGCGAGCAGGAAGAAGACGAACTGCAACACCTGCTCGATGATGGCGCCCGTCGCGCAGCATCGCTGCAATTGCAAAAGGTATTTTCATTTACCGATATGATAGCCACTATCACGGCACTGCGCCCCGATATTGCCAAAAGAAAAACGGGACCCAAAGAACAGAATATGTTGCTGATGGACAAGGTACTGACGGGTCTGCATAAGGCCCAGGACACAGCAACCAAATTCGGGCGACAGATAGATCAGCTTACCGCCGAACGCCGCGACGACGAGCTGCTGCAGCGTAAGCAGGCTGCCGTTACTTACTTCTGCAAAGAAGTATTGTCACCGCTGCTCCTATTGGTTGAGGCACATTTTAAAGTGTTGGATGAACATCCTAAGGTCGCCAAACAGACACGCACATTCAAAGAAATGAAAACGCTGCTGCAGACAAAGGAGCTTGACCTGCTGGAACTATTGCCCGCCGCTGTCTGATCATTTTCCGTTAAGGACCATCAGGTAATCTACTATCACCCTCGATACATTGGTGTCTACCGGCGCGCCATATTTCTCTACCATCTTATGCACTTCCGCCTCCCAGGTGGCACGCGGAAAACGAGGCTGAGCAGTGATATACTTCAGCGAGTGACAAATGCCGCAATACGATTGGAACTCATTTTTGCCCGGCGCTTCGGGCAGAGCTACATCTTCAGGCACAATGGTCATTTCTGTTACCGATCCGTTCTGCGTGATTGTGTGTCGCGGTGCCGCCGGTAATGGTGGTGGTGCCGGTTCCTTACTACCACAGCCATACCCCGCGGCAACAATGCTGCACAGTATCAACAAACCATATGTTATGCGACGCGCCATTGGTCTATTTTGCAGTTATAGTGATACGTTCTATGAAACCACGTGCATAGCCGCTGCGGTTCCACTGTTTATCAGGTTGTGTATATCCTTTGGCATCTGTGGCACGCACACACAAGTGGTGACTGCCCGCCTTGGGTGTCCAGCTATATTTCCACCTGCGCCACGAGTACTTGTCTATCTCAGGGTTCAGCGTAGCAGCGTTCCAGGTGCGGCCACTGTCGGTAGATATATCCACTCGTGCTATGCCAGACCCGTCATTGAATACCAATCCTTCCATTGACAGCGGCTCGCCTGCTTTCACTTCCTTGCCCTCATACGGATCTACAAATATCGAGTGTAGTCTGATGGCGGTAAGTGGAATAGTCTCTTTTGCAAGCTTGTCGGGTTGCTCGCTCATAGATGGATCCTTCGTGATGCGGTATGCTTTCTCCATCCAGAACCCTTTAAATTTCTCGGTGTTGACCTCAATATTACCCAACGCGCCCACCCAGTAAGATGCATACCAACCCGGCACTACCAGCTTCAGCGGAAAGCCGTTGAGCATGGGAATGGGCTCACCGTTCATTTCATAGGCTATCAGAACATTGCTATCGAGCGCGTGTGCGGTGGTGAGCGATTTTACATATGCGGCGGTGCCGGGTAACATAGGCTTGTCCATACCGCTGAAAGCAACATCTACCGCACCGGGTTTCAGGCCGGCCATGTGTAGCACATCACGCAGCCGAACACCCTTCCATTTGGCGTTACCCATGGCACCGTTGCCCCACTGGCTGCCAGGCACCTTGGGGTCGAATGTGGACCGAGAATTGCCCGAGCAGATACAAAGGGCCACCATACTGTCTGCGGGAAACTTCGTGCGCAGGTCGTTCATAGAAAGCGCCAAGGGCGTATTCACCGCACCCTGCACCCTCAACCTGAACGTATCGATATCTATGCGGGTAACGATCTGAGAAAGATGCCACCGAACAAAGAAGTACTCATTCGGTGTTATATCGTTTTTAAAGACCTGCAGCGGCGTCTCCAGTTGCGGTGCCCTGTCGGTAAGCAGCCGCATGGGTGCCTTCTGGGGGTAGCTCACCATACCGGCAGCAGGCACATCCTTCATGATATAAGGATTGGGCGGATAATCGCACCCGGCAGATGCCCAAAGAAATACACCTACAGTCGTTATGTAAAAAAATATGCGTTTCAATCAGGAATGAGTGTGTGCTCCGCTTTCGGAAATTCGCATAAATTTAGCCAATTATTATTTACATTGTCTTTCATCCCAAACAGTTCATAATGAAACTACTACAATTCGTCCCCGCAGCAGCCATCGTTATCATTGCCGCTTCCTGCGGTGGTGGCGACAACGCAGATAAGAACCCCTACCAGACCGGGGAAACGGTGACTGCCGGCACTAAGTCGGGCGAAAGCATCTACAAAACCAACTGCGCCTCTTGCCACATGGCAAGTGGTGAGGGCATCGACAAGGTATATCCTCCGCTTGCTTCTTCCGATTACCTCAAAGACAAGACCAAGACAATACATCAGGTAATCCACGGTAGCAGCGGCGAGATAGTAGTGAACGGCAAAACCTACAATAATACCATGCCAGCGCAACAGCTGAACGATGAAGAAGTAGCGGCAGTGCTTACCTACGTGTATGCTTGTTGGGACAATGGCGGTGCCACCGTTACGGCCGACGAAGTAAAAGCGGTAAGAGCGGCGAAATAATACCCGCGGGTCTCTATTGGTCTTTTTTCTTCCTCATCAGCATGTCCGTCCACTTGCCGTCCATGAACGGGCGCTCTATGAAGTAATAGAAAACCGCACTGAACAGCAAAACCGGCACCAACAACAAGGCCAACTGAAACAGCATATTGACAAGGTAGCTATCCCCTACCTGCAAGCCCATCGTGTACCTGCCGAAAAAGGAGATGATGGTATAGTGCACCAGATAAACAGAGTAGCACATGCCGCCAATGATTGGTATAGCGCCCATGCTGAAGACCTTTTTGATCACGTCGTTCTTTAATACCGTATAATAGAACAGGGCTATTGCAAACGGCAAGAGCGCGCGGCTTATAAACAGGATATCGGGACGTACCGGCGCGCCGTGTTCCTTTATGGGCAGGTACATTATTGCTATCAACGAACCGAGCGCCAACGGTATCATCCACGCCCTGTTGAACAGTGCCGCCATAGAGCCACTCACATAAAGATCGGCCAGCAGAATACCCATAAGGAAGTATTGCACAAAGCCATATAACGTAAGCAAGCCCTCTTGTGCCGGCCATACCTGTTGCAGCCACACTATAAAAACGGTCACCAGCACTATCAGCAACCTCCTGGCCACAACCGGCAGGGTCAGCACCCTGAACAACAGCGGAGCCAGTATGTAGAACTGTATCTCTATTTCCAGCGACCACGCCACCACCGTGAGCAACGGCGTATGATGAAAAATGAACCCGTGCGCATATACCAGCGATGCCGCCCAGCTGGGCAACAACTCTGTTGCCGGCCGCACGTTCATCAGCAGTTGCAATACCAGCAACCCCGTCATCGCAATGATGTAGGGCGGCTCCAGGCGTGTCACACGGCGCAGGTAGTACTTCTTCAGTTGCACCTTCTTTTCGCCGCCTATGTATTGCTTGGCAAACGGCAGGCACAGGATGAACCCGCTGAGCACAAAGAACAATTCTACGCCGCGGTCGCCATTGGCAAGCAGGGTATCCAGCAGCGGATAGTTATTACGGTCGGCATATACCGTGGCCGACTTCGCTATGAAGTAGCCGTGCGCATGAAAAAAGATGACCAGGATAATAGCCAGGAAACGAATGCCATCTATCTCGGGAAAGTATAACTGATTACTAGTTATGCGTCGTAGTTTGTTATAGATATTGATGGCCATTGTAATATTCGGGTGGCTGTCGGGCTTTGAAAGCCTTTGTCAGCGGGGCAAATGTAAAAAGTATAAATTATAATCTACACTTATCAGATGGTTATCATCTGAAGTATTATGCGCCTAAGCCCGTATTTTTGCCGCCCGATGGATCAGAAGACGCTACTCGAAACCGTGACCGACCGCATTGTGCAGAACAACGAGTTACACACCCGTTGGCTGAACAGCCTGTCTATGATGGAGAATACCGGTGCCCGTAAGATCTCTCATTACGAAGACCCTGTGCACAGCGACATCACTGTGCTGAAGCATGCAGCGGAGGAAGCACGCCATGCCTACTACCTGAAGAAACTCATAGGTAGGCTGGACGCCGCCGCCTGCCCCGACTACACCTTTCCCCACCTGCTGGCACCCATAGAAACGCATCACTACCTCAACCGCCTCGACGTGGAGGCTAGCCGCTATCTCAAAAACAAACTTGGCCTCACAGGCCGCGCCCTCATGCACGGCGCCTATCTGCTGGTGACCTATTCTATAGAGGTGCGGGCAGATATGCTCTATGGCATCTACCAGGACGCGCTCACCCGTTATAACTCCCGGGTGAATGTGAAGTCCATCATAGCTGAAGAGGAAGGACACCTGGCCGAGATGCAACGTATGCTCGTGAGCTTCCGCCCCGACTGGCAGCAGCTCGCCGCCGATGTAATAGCCATAGAAGACGCCCTGTTCACCACATGGGCAAAGGCCGTTCATGCCGCCATTGCCTGACGCATCCCCGCAAAAGCCTACCTTTAGGTAACAGGCGCACCAATATTAATTTTATGTGAAACCTGCATTAACCACCCTTTCAGGCATATCTTCAGCCTTTATTGAACCTAATTTTGCTACCCGATATAAACATCGGAGTATCAGCATAGTACCATGCACAGACAAACGAAACAAACCATCGTTCGAGATCTCAGTTGGCTGGCCTTCAATGCACGTGTGTTGCAGGAGGCCAACGACGGTACCAATCATATACACGACAGGCTGCGCTTTCTGGGCATCTTCTCCAACAACCTCGATGAGTTTTTCAGGGTGCGGGTAGCCACGCTGAACAAGATGGTGCGCATGGGCAAAACAGCCAGGGTGCACATGGAGGCCAACCCCGAAAAGATACTGCGCAAGATCCAGCAGACAGTCATAGTGCAGCAGCAGGAGTTTGACGGAGCGTATGCTGATGTGATCCGCGAGATGGAGAAACAACACGTCTTCATCAAGAATGAAAAACAACTCAATGAAGAGCAGCGAGCTTTTGTGACCAATTACTTCGAGCAGAATGTACGCACGCAGATCATTCCGCTCATGATAGAGTCCATACCGCACATGCCGCTGCTGCGCGATAAGTCTATCTATCTGGCTTGTGTGCTGGGCAAGGCCGGCGATGCCATGAGCCAACGTTATGCACTCATAGAGATACCCACACGTGTACTGCCCCGCTTTGTCATTCTGCCGCCAACCGAGAAAGGCGAGAAGGACATCATGCTGCTCGAGGACATTATCAGGTTCAATCTGCCCATGCTGTTTGCGCCGTTCGGGTTCGACAGGTTCATGGCTCATATCATCAAGGTGACACGCGATGCCGAATTGGAGATAGACAACGACGTTAATACCAACCTCATAGACGAACTGCAGCAGGGCCTCAAGAACCGCAAGAAGGGCCGCGCCACCCGCTTTGTCTATGACCGCCAGATAGACGCAGGCCTGCTGCGCTACTTGGTGAAACGGCTGGGTCTCACCAAAAAGGACAACCTCATACCCGGCGGCCGCATACACAACTTCAAAGACTTCATCGACTTTCCGTCGTCCATATTCAAGGGCTTGAACAAAAGGCCTGCCTCATTTGTGCACCCTTTGCTGAAGCAACCATGCCGCATTATGGATGTGCTCGAAAAGCGCGATGTGATGCTGCACCTACCCTACCACTCCTTCGATTCTGTTATCGATCTGCTGCGCGAGGCCGCTATCGACCCCTTTGTGCAAAGCATCCGCATAGCGCTGTATAGGGTAGCCAAAGATTCCAAGATCATCAACGCACTCATCAATGCCGTGCGCAATGGCAAGGACGTGACCGTGGTGCTGGAACTGCGTGCCCGCTTCGACGAGGAAGCCAACATGCGCTGGAAGGCCTACCTCGAAGAAGAAGGAGTGAAGGTGGTGCTGGGCGTACCCAACATGAAGGTACATGCCAAGATCTGCGTCATCAAGAAGCGCGAGTTCAACCGAACGATACAATACGGCTTTGTAAGCACCGGCAACCTCAACGAGAATACCGCCAGGTATTATGGCGACCATACACTGCTCACTACCAACCGCGCCATCATTGCCGATATCAACCGCATCTTCGACTATGTCGAGAACCCCATCCGTAAGGAGGGTTCGCTGAAGGCCTGCAAGACATTACCGGTATCTCCGTTCAATATGCGGAAGGTGATGCTGGCCGGGCTTACCAAACAAATGAGGCTTGCCGCAAAGAAGAAACCGGCAGCGGCCATCATCAAACTCAACAGCCTCGTCGATCAGGTGCTTATCGATAAGATACATCAGGCCGCAAAAGCCGGGGTCCACGTGCAGATGGTGATACGCGGCATCTGCTGCGCGCACGCTTCACTAAAATCCTACAAGGGTTCTTTGAGGGCCATCAGTATTATTGATGACTACCTGGAGCATGCCCGCGTTATAGTGTTTGGCACCGGTGCCGACAGGCAGGTGTTCATCTCCTCGGCCGACTGGATGGTACGCAACCTCGACCACCGTGTAGAGGCCGCATGCCCCGTAGTTGACAAAGAGATACAGGACGAGTTGGTGGAAATTCTCAACATACAGCTTGCAGAGAACGTGAAAGGGCGTATCTTAGATAACGAACAAAGCAACACCTATGTGCAGCGGGAGAAGAATGAGCCAATGGTCCGATCGCAGGAGGCTATCTATAAGTATTTACGGAATAAAACTTACGAATAATGGTTCTTGCGGCAATTGATATAGGATCAAATGCCGCCCGCCTGCTTATCAGCGAAACGTCGGTGTATAAGGATGGTACTGTTGACTATACCAAGCTGTGCCTGCTGCGCATTCCCCTGCGACTGGGTTTCGACGTGTTCGACAAGGGGTTCATCTCCGACGAACGTAAACGCCGCCTGATAGAGACCCTGAAAGCTTACAAGATATTGTTGGGTGTATATAATGTAGAAGCCTACAAGGCTTTTGCCACATCGGCCATGCGCGATGCCACCAACGGCCCCGAGATACTCACCGAGATAATGGATCAGACCGGCATCCGTGTCGAGATCATTACCGGTCAGCAGGAGGCCGCTATACTATACGAAACACATATTGCCGAGCGCCTGGGCAGCAACAAGTCCTACCTATATATAGACGTGGGTGGTGGCAGCACCGAGATCTCGCTGTTTGCCAAGGGGCAGACTGTCTTTAAAGAGTCTTTCAATATAGGCACCATCCGCATGCTGCGCGACAAGGTGACCGAAGAACAGTGGGACCGCATGAAGTGGTACATAAAAACCTATACCCGCGGCTACCAACCGGTAGAGGCCATAGGTACCGGTGGTAACATCAACAAGATCTTCTCTATATCCAAGCGCAAAGAGGGCAAGCCCCTGTCGCTGGAACTGCTGAAAGACTATTACAAAGAACTGAGCAGCGCCACCATGGAAGAACGCAAACACCTTTACCAGTTCCGCGACGACCGTGCCGATGTGATAGTACCTGCCTTGCAGATATATACGTCCATTATGCGCTGGGCCGAGGCCGACGAGATCTATGTACCGAAAGTGGGCCTGGCCGATGGTCTTATAAAGGTGCTTTATAACGAGCGCAAATAGTTCGGTTATACATCGCGGTTTTCTTTACGGTTCCTGACTCCCGTGTTTGGCGTAAGTCTCCGACTACGTCATTTCCGGAAACTTAATTTTGGTCCCAGGTATATATACCGCTCGCTATCTGCCTCCTGCTGCTGCTTTCTGTCCATATTCTCTGTCCCCTTTTACGTCTCGTCAGGCACGTAAGTTATAAACCAGAGAAAGTGATCGATATTATTTACCGGGATAGGTGAATACACCGCCGATGACATAAGCAGTAGATTGCATTAACGGTGTCGACGGCTGTGAGTACAAAAACGTCCCGGTTGACCGTTTAGTTGTTTCGGCTTGAGTACCAAAAACAAGCTCCGGTGCCGTGTTGCTGACGAGTATCTTGCTCAAATACGCAAAATCGTCACGATCGTTATCGGGCTTCATTTTGTAGGGTGGTGGCAATATGAATTTGTAGCCTGTGACATCGAAGGTGTCGTTTTGTGTCGCCTGAGAAATGGGATAGGAAAATAGCCAACCCGTGTTGCTGATGTCGTTCCAGGCAAGGGGTTGCGTATCAATAATAACGAAACCGCGGATACAAGCTGTTGCAAAGAAGCCTGCGCCACCGCAGGAGGACGAAATTGAAGAATCTTTTACCACACATATTGAATCGGGTATTTGATAGCGTTTATGAAAGATGTTCTCTTTTGTGTACCGGACTGTTACATCTATGTTCGCGCCGCCTGAGTCTAGTGCCTGAATGTTAATGAGGATGTTTCTGGAAGTATCCTGGATTTGTTGTTGAAGGATCTGCAAAGGATTGTTGACCGAATATCCAACCTGGTATCCGGATATCTGGCCTGTGAACGGATCAATGAGTCGCATTCCTCCATTCAGTTCGTTTGGATACTGACAGTTATTTTTTAGTTGTCTTATTGTCCAAGCCGCATTTTGTGCTGAGTCGAACAGGCCTGCTACCGCAGTAGTTTTCCTGAGGAATTTAGCCGCATGTTCCAGCGTTGTCTTACCATTTGGTGGCATCATCGGCATAAGGCTTTCAAGGTTCGTGGCGGACGCCATCTGGCTAACCGAAAGCGGGGGAGCTCCACCGGTATTTCTGTTACTCCAGACTATGGACATCTTGATGTTTATAATAAAGTCGATCTTGTTCGCTATCCAAAGACCATACTGAGAAATTGCAGCGGCTATTTCAGCCGTTGAGATTGCTCCGAAGTTGGCTTCATATATTGCCACAGTACTATCACTGCAGGCTGCTGCATCACTGCTGACTTTTGCTATTCTTTGCTTGTCGGTTGAATTGATATTGTAGTAGAGTAGTTGTAAAACAGAACTGTAAGAATTAGGGAACCCACCGGCTTCTGATAGTTCAGCTAGTGATCCGTATTGACCTATCGGTCGTTTGCTTATATAGTTGAAGGTTTGTTGATTGAAATAGTCATTTATGTTCTTGTAGTACCACATCAATTGACCATTGTTCCGGTCTATCAGCCTGAAGGGAGCACCAAGAGAATCATACAGACCAGAGTCAATGGCCTGAGTAATGACGTGTGCGACTGACACTTTTCGGACAGGCGCAACAGGCTTGGATGCTTTTGTCAATGCCGGAGCAAGGCACCCCGAACTTATAATGCCTGCCATTAGCAAGCAAATTGTTTTTCTCACAGGAAATCTGTTAAATGAGTATGCAAGACCCCGAACGGGATCTTGCATACTTGGTAGATTGAAATTAGTATCCGCTGGGGGTATTCACAGCTCCGGCAATTACGAAAGCTGTTTTCTGTAGTTGTGGCACAGACGTAATCTCAGGAGATGCACCGAAGGTAACAGAGAAGGTGCTGTTGTCGGCGCCCTGTTGGTAGCTACTACTGTATGCTCCCTGACTGAAGGAGCCGAGTTGGATGAACCCGAACAGCGTAAGGTTGCCGCTTACATGCTCCTTCCAGGACTGCTGGAAACTTGAGAAGTTTGCATTACGGTAAGTGATGGTTATTGTAGGATAGTTGGCGATAAGCAGATTGGTAAACTGGCCGAAAGTGCCACCGTTATCCAGAGTGCCCAAATTGAAAGGAGGAGCACTTACAAACTTAAAACCATCCACATCCTGTTGGCCATTATTCATTGCCTGAACGATCGGGCTTCCATAGTACCAGCCAACATTGGTTGCCTGTTGCCATGCCGTTGGCTGCATCGGCACCATCGAGTATCCGTTCCATGCAATTGAAACGCTGCAGTCTGTGCTTGTTCCGCTTACCTGATTCATGTCATAGGTGGCGCCACCGGACACAGAGAACTTAAGAAGTGATCCTACACTGAAGCCGGCTTGTGCCTCAACATGAACACTAAGGCTGCTGCCGGACGCTGATGAGGTGGTCATCGAAAGGTTGATGGACCTGTTTGTGTTCTGCAGATCATTGTTTATTGATGCGATGGCCGACGGTATATCATAACCAACATTATACTGTTGTGATACCACACCTGTGAACGGATTGACTGTTTGTATTCCTCCGTTTGAAGCGGAAGGATACTGGGTGTTGGTTTTCATCTGACGAAGGATCCATGTGCCATTTTGCAGAAGGTCCTGAAGGCTCAGCACCGGTTGCATAAGATTGAGGTAAACGGCTACGTCAGTTAAGATCTGGTTGCCTGAAATTGGCATGTTCGGCATAAGGGCGGCAAGGTTCCTGGCGGCCGCCATTTGAGAATAAGTGACCGGCTGATTGTTACCTTTACCGCTCCACACCGACCCCATAATGTAGGATATAACGTAGTCTTGTTTCGTCATTACACCTGCTGCGGTCATCATAGCGTCGGTGATGGGTCCGTAGGTTGTCTGATAATCAGATATGATCGTCATTGCCTGCGTTGAAGCGTTGCTTTGAGCGTTGATCATTTTGGCCTGATTGGCGGAGCTGAGCGAGAAAGTGAGGTAAGTGATCAGCTGCGCATACGCGTTAGGAAAGCTACCGGCCGAACCCATTTTTGCTGAGTTGGTAAAGTCGCCTTTCGAGAGGATAGCACTGATGTAGTCTGCGGTGCTGCTATTAAACACCTGATTTGGGTTACACCAGTTCCACATAAAGTCGCCCTGAGAAGGGTACTGAATGGGGCGGATTGGTGACGTGAAAATGCTTGCAACAGCAGCTTGTGCTTTTTGCTGCAGGGCGGTGTAAAATTGATCGCCGCCCTCCTGTAAATAGTTTGCCATGGTACTTGAATTGAATTTTACCTACTCTGTTTTGGCTTTTCGGTTTACGCCTTTGTCATTATTGACAAGTACAAAGAAATGTTGACCAAAAGGGCATACACAGCGTATAAACACCTGATTTTTCCTTCAGGCATTTTCACCTATTACCAATTATCCCTCGCGATCATTATCGTGCTGCATATACTTATCATGGTTTCAGAGACGAACAATGCGGTCGGTTTTAAGTGTCCCGGTCGGGACACCTCGCATAGCCCTGACCGTAGCAACCCGGTCTTGTTCCTGATTTAGCGCACGCACCCGGAATAGAGAACACTGAAAAAACATATCCACAACTTTGGCTGTGGATCCATTAGCTATGCACACGCCGCGTATTTTGCCGGTATGAGCCCCTACGAAGAAATGCAAGAGCTGAATAAACAGATAAGCGCCATACACAAAAAAATAGCAAACCACTATAAGAACATGAGCAAACTCCATGGCGAATATTTCTGGACCGGGATAGAGCGCGTTATAGAAAACGAAAAAGCAAAAGCCGCCGAACTACGCAACCGTCTCAAAGATGCAGAGTATAGGTTTGTAAATTGGGAGGTTGGGAAGGATGGAAATAAATGAATGCTGTCGTGTGGCGATGTTTGTGTTACGGTTTGATCTCAATTACTGTACCCACAGGGGTATGATCGAAAAGATCATCGAGTTCAGCATTGGTGATGGCAATGCAACCGGCAGTCCAATCTGCCAGGTGTTGAAAACGGCCTATGAAACCCAGGCCATTTTGCAGGCCATGTATTTTAATCGCTCCACCGGGTAATTTTCCCAGTCGTTCAGCATTTTCCTTGTCTTGCATGTTAGGGTAACTGACGCCAAGATTTTTGTGGTACGTGCTTTGGGTGGCCTTATCGTTTATATAGTAAATGCCCTCAGGGGTTCTCTTGTCGCCTTCGAACTGTTTATGGCCAACAGGATTGCCGCCAAGAGCGATAGTGTATGTAGCCAGTATGGTATCGTGAGCATAAACTTCCATTTTGCGAACAGATTTGCGAACGATAATTTTTGTTACAAGCTTACCCGGTGGAATCTTCTCAATAGGATACAAACTGTACGACAACAGGCCACAGACAAGTAAGATAGGAAGGAGATATCTCATTTTAAAAATACTGTCTGCTTAAGTGTCTCTGAGAAAGATGGCCGCATCCGGCGGCATATACAGTGTAAATATACATCCCTGGTGCTATACTATTCGCACACTGTAGCCTGCTGTATAAAATGGCGTTAAGTACATTAAGAGAAAAAGCAAAAACGCCCCACGACAAAAATGGAAATCTGTGGAATCTGCGCAATCCCACGTATCTGTGATTCAGACAATTTTTGAACATGCTCAGTGCTGGCGAACGGTATCGTTTATGGTGTGGACCTTGTAGGTTAGGAAGGTTATTATAGACACCAGCTCATCGGTAGTGACGCGCGTCTCCGGCAGGGCGCGTTCGTGGTCCGCATTGTCCAGGCGGATGCCATAACCGGCTAGCTTATCGGCAGGGAAAATGGGTATGTGCTCCCGACGGCCCTTTTTAGTCTTATGGCAGCGTGCGCAGTTCTCCTCATACAAAGCCTTGCCCTTTTGCCAGTCGCGCATATATTGCTCGCGCACAGTTGCGCTCATCTCCGCCGGAAAACTATAGCTCACCACATGTCGGCGGGTAGCGCAGGATGCCGCTATGAGTAATAATAATATTGCTGTGTAGGTTTTTGCGTTCATATATCAATATATGCCCCCCGGCACACGGGCATTCAGTTCTTTGCTGCGGGAACGGGGAAGTGATACCGGTGGAGTAGCCGGCGGAATATCTTCGTTGAGTGTGTTGAGAAAAGAGATGATCGCGTTCTTCTCATAAACAGAGAGATGTAATGAGTCGGGCGAAAGGGTCTGGTTGGGTACATTTAACCCGTGTCCGGCACCGCCGCCTGCGTCATAGAAGTCGATCACCTGCATCAGCGTGCTGAAAACGCCATTGTGCATGTAGGGGGCTGTGCGGGCAATGTTGCGCAGGGTTCCCGTGCGGAAAGCGCGGTGTGTCTCCGGGGCAGGGTTCACACCATAGCGACCTGTATCGGCACTCAGTGCAGTATAGAGTGTATCGGCAGGTGTGCCAAGCACTTCAAATTCGGAGCCGATATACGGTGGCTTCACACCGTTGAACAGGGGCAAAAAATGGCAAGTGCCGCATTGTGCCTTGCCCATAAAGAGATTAAAACCCTGTTGGGCGGCGGGTGCAAGCGGGCGTTGTTTGTTCATAGCGGAGTCGAACAGCGAATACCCGTTACTGAACGACGAGTAGTAGGTAGTAATAGCGGAGATGATGTGGTCCTCTGAAACGGAATTGTATGCGGGTGTGGCATCCAATAGTCTGCTGAAGATCCGTTTATAGTCGGCACACTGCAAAACGCGTGTGGTTATGTCGGTGCGTGTGCAGCCCATTTCGGCAGGGTTGGTGATAACAACCGTAGCCTGCTGCTGCAGGGTATAGTGGCTGCCATCGGCCATAAGCAGATGATTGAACTGACTATTGACGAGCGAAGGTGTGTTGCGCGGCAAACGGTCTTGACCGTTGAGGTGCAGGGCTGTTTGTACGGATGTATCGGTGAAACACTGTTGCGGTTTGTGGCAAGACGCGCATGCTCGTTTTCCATTGGCCGACAGGAGCGGATCGAAGAACAACATGCGACCGACATTTTCAATGGCAGCAAGCGTGGCGGTATCATCTACCCGAAGAAAAACACCCTTCGTGTTCTGGCCATTATAAAGACGTTTGTCGAAAATGGAGGAAGCCTGCTTGTTCAGGGTGTAGTCGAGTAAGTTATGACTGATGACCCTGTGTTGAAGAATCAACTGTTGATTAATAATGTAGAGCGGATTTACGTAGTTGCGGATGAAGGTGTAATGATCGAACTGATGGGTAGAAGCTGGTTGTTGTGAAACAAACAGCCGCATACTGTCGAATAGCCGGCAGTAGTTTGCCGGCAGCGCCTGCGCCGGGAATGCCTGCGCAAAAGTAGTATAGGTAAGCGCGGTCTCGTTGAGCAGGTGGTGCAACTCGGGTATGGCGCTATTTGCATCGGGGCACTCGAAACCGGTAGTATAGATAGCAGCGAGATTCAGCAGCAACAGACGGTTGCACAGGTAGAAGTGGTGATAGGTGGATAGCTTTGTGGTGATGGAATCATGGGTGAAAATCGCTGAGGCATCGATTGCTTCTTTAACAAGGCGCAGCAGGGTGTCGCGGTTTGGGGCAGGGTCGTGCAGGTGTTGCCGGGCAAGTGTAAATCCTGCACCTGTTCGTCTGTAAGGCTTTTCAAATTTTTCAAACACCTCGGTCTCCCACTCTACCGGCAGCGGGCCATTGATGTGCTTGTATGCCAGCGGTTCCAGGTAGCGCAGCCAGAAGTCGGCCGCCTTCATTTTGAAGCGCGCGCGGGTTATTGCCGAGTCGATGCGCGCAATGTCTGTGGTATCGGAGAGGTTGGCGGTAGCAATGATCTGATGGAGCTCTTCAGCAGCCGACCGCAGCGCGTTTACTTTGTTCAGATAATGGGTGGAATAGACCGGTGGTGTGCCGCTGCGCGAGCAAATGCACAATAAGGCGGTGGCTACCACCAGCAACACTACTACGGTTCTTTTTATATGCCCGCTACCCATCGCTCGAAGGAAAACAGACTGCGAAGGTATCGGGGCTGTGTTGCACCATTGTTACGGTAACTTAACGGGAATGTTATGTGGCAGTGGTTTCATAGGGCGATGTCTGGTTGATCCCGGTGTTCCACAGGGCATCCGGAACAGAGAATACAAACCGTTCTCCGAACGAGTTCATTTTGCCAACGCCAAACGGCTTTCCTACTGCATTCAGGCAAAAGAACAATAGAAGAAAAATCTGTCATACCCCCAAAATCGCACTATCATAGATTTTTGTCCTTGCACATTTCTCTGAATTGGCAGAAATTTATGTAGCGGAAGATGGGCTATGTGTTTTGTACCTAAAATTCAGGATCACCATAGTTGTGTGAAACCCTTTTTAAGGATTAACCGCTTCTCACCTACCTATCGGCAGGCAAGCACTGAGAAGCAGGTGAGAAGTTTTTGGGAAGCAAGTGAGAAGTTTTCCTGCCTGCCGACGAGGCAGGTGCGCAGTTTTGCCAGTCCCGAAAGCATTCGGGAAGAAGCAAAACTTCCCACATACCCATTGATAATCAATGAAAACACCTCCAAATGCGCACCTGCCTGCCGGGAAACAAAAAAATTGCGAAAACCGGGAAGCAATTTAAAGGAGGACAGCAATAGCAATAAGTGATCATCACCAAAGTTGTCACCCCCAAAAGGGCGGCATCGTTTTAAAGAAGTGCGATAAGCGCTATGAACCAACCGGATAGAACATAAAGGCCGAGTAATATGCCGGCAATAGCAAACAGTTTATTGCGACGGAAGCTTCGAAGCCCGGGTATGCCGAAGGCTATGGCCAACGCTGCCGGGAAGAATGACAGCCCCACTGAGGGAAAGACCACGAGAGAGGCCAGGCCGAGCAGTAATGATACAGTGCCCCGCCATCCGCTTTCGCGTCCGGAGCGCTTGCCCGGCGTAGCAAATTGAGAGGAAGGCAAAAGAGGCAGTGGTGACTCCCTGACCGAACCCGATTGTGAGGATTGCTGTGGCGCTTGCGCATGAATGACGATGGCCGCCGATGCCGGCTGGAGCGACAGAGGAACAAAGAAAAGGGATAAAAGGACGAACCAGAGAACACGCATGGCAATATGGATTTCGGGGATGAAGATATCTAACAGCGCCCGCAAAGCAAACATAGTGTTGATTTGTGTCAACCGATCGGGACCGTGCGGCAGGTACTATGTGCAGAATCATTAACTTTGTTCCACACATTACACAAGGGGTTTTATGCAGGCATATCTGGATCTGGTTCAGCACATATTGGATACGGGCGTAGAAAAAAGCGACCGTACAGGCACAGGCACTATCAGCTGTTTCGGATATCAGATGCGATTTGATCTGCAGGAAGGTTTCCCGATGGTGACCACCAAGAAGCTGCACCTGCGGTCTATAATTCATGAGTTGCTCTGGTTTCTGAAAGGCGATACCAATATTGCCTACCTGAAAGAGAACGGAGTGAGTATATGGGACGAATGGGCGGATGAGAACGGAGACCTGGGTCCGGTATATGGCCACCAATGGCGCAGCTGGACAGGTGCGGACGGAAAGACGTATGACCAGATAAAGGATGTGCTGCACCAGTTAAAGACGAACCCCGACAGCCGCCGCATGATAGTGAACGCCTGGAATGTGGCCGACCTGCCGAAGATGAAGCTGAGTCCGTGCCATGCCCTGTTCCAGTTTTATGTGGCCAACGGCCGCCTGTCGTGCCAGCTATACCAGCGTAGCGCGGACGTGTTTCTGGGTGTCCCGTTCAACATTGCGTCTTATGCCCTGCTTACGATGATGATGGCGCAGGTGTGCGGGCTGCAACCGGGCGAATTCGTGCATACCTTCGGGGATGTGCACCTGTACAGCAACCATGTGGACCAGGCGAAGCTGCAACTAACCCGCAAACCGTTCCCGCTGCCAAAAATGAAGCTGAACCCGGATGTAAAAGACCTTTTCGACTTTAAATACGAGGATTTTACGCTGGAGGGGTATGAAAGCCATCCGGCTATAAAGGCGCCTGTGGCCGTGTAGAGAAGTGGCGACTAAATAATTTGTTATTTAGAACATCATTTTTTTAGTTTTAGAATAATAGCAATATTTTTGCACCAAACTAAACTTACGACAATGAAAAAACACTTTCTTTTACTGGCAGGCGCAGCAGTGATACTGGCGTCTTGCGGCGGTGAGAACAAAACCGAAGACGCAGGCCAGTCACAAGCTCAGATCGACTCTGCGGTAAATGCACAGGTTGCAGCTAAAGAGGCAGAAATGGCTCGTGTACAGGACTCTACTCTGAAAGCAATGGAAGCTGAGAAAGCTGCTGCTGATTCTGCTGCTGCAGCTGAAGAAGCTAAAAAAGCGGGTGGTAAGAAATCTACCAAGAAGACTACCAAGGCTACACCACCAGCTTCTCCAACAACTCCGCCACCACCGCCGCCGCCACCACCGGCTCAGGGAGGTCTGAAAGGCCGTTCTGACAAGGCTCAGGAAAGCGGAACACCTGCAACTCAGTCTAAACCATCTGGTGGAGGTCTGAGGGGTCGTTCAGATCAGTCTCAAGGTCAGAAATAATCTAAAGCAATAATATTTATAAGGGCTGTTCCTAAATGGAGCAGCCCTTATTATTTGGGGGAAAGTGCAGAAGTTTTGAACTTACAGACACGAACAGCCATAAAAAAAGAAGGGCGCCTTTGGCGCCCTTCAATATCCAAAAGGAGAAGCAATAATTACTGCTTAGCCATGTTTGTGAAAGTGTAGATGTTTGTTTCTGTGCTGTTCTTTTCAGTAAGCGTGATAGAACATACAGTAGCACTTACATTACCAGTACCGGTGTAAGTATAACCGTTAGCAGTTGTAGAAGTGATAGTGAAAACAGAACCTGTAGATTTGATATCAGACAGAGTGATAGGCAGTGTAACTACCGGAGCACTTGTGTTGTCTTTCAGAACGATCTCCATTTTAGTGAGGTCTGTACCTACTGTAGAGAAAGAAGCCCTCCAGCCAGTGTAAGTGTTTGCAGGAGTTGCGTTGTCAGTACCGTTGCCGATGTATGTGTTAACGTAAGTAGTCCTGTAGATAGTTTCGCAGTTAGTACCACCAACACCAGTTGGACAAGTACAAGCACCAGCGTTACAAGTACCACCATTCTGGCAAACTACGTCTTTACATTCGTCTTTTGTACAAGATGTGTACAATACCGCGCCAAACGCGCTTACAGTCAGGAATGCACTCAGGGCGATGTTTTTGATCGATTTCATATCCGGTTTTTTTAGTTAAGTGACTTTATTTGTGCAAATGTAAGATGAATTTCTGAAGAAAACGGCTATGTGAGCCATCTAATAACAAAAATAGGGCTGATAAGATGGGGGCGCTAATTCCATGTGCCGGAAAAGTTGCGGATAACGGAAGCGGAACTTTTGATGGAGTAGGTCCAGGTGATCTTTGATGATGTATGGTCGTAAATGCCCCGACCGCTTACGAGGTATCCATCGTGGTCGGGTTCCTGAAGGGGTATATTAATAGTGTCACGGATGACGGTTGCCAGCACAGGTGATGAAAAGAAGCCTTCCCACAGACCAGATACTGAAACTGAAGTGATGGCGCCGGAGCCTGCGGAAACGGTTGAAGAATAATCGTATGTAGAGGCGGTGGCCGGTACGTCCTTATCTACCGCGTGCCAAACCTTTATGAATTTTGCACGGGAGATGGTCTCGCATGACACGCCCTCATAGCCGTCGGGGCAAATGCAGGAGCCATCTACACAAGAGCCACCGTTGGCACAGGAAACAGTGCGGCAGGGATCGTAGGTTTCGCAATAAGTGCCGTAGTAGCCGGTGGGGCAGGCGCATTTGCCAGTGGTACAGGTGCCGCCATTGAGGCAGGTGACCTTTTTGCATGGGTCGGTTGTGCGTTCGCAGTAGGCGCCTTCAAACCCGGCGGGGCAGATGCAGCGACCATTGTTGCATGCGCCACCATTGATACAATTGATGCCCCCGCAAGGGTCTTTCTTAGAGCAGGAAGTGTAAACGATGCTTAGCAAACCAATGATAGTGAGTATGATGCCAAAGATGACCGGCCTGATATTTTTCATGGAGTGGATAAGTTAGTGATATAACAAACATACGAATCGTTTGTTATTTTGCTGCCTGATAGCCAGCAACACTACCTGCCCACCAAGCAATGAGACACGCCCTTTTAAGACTAATACTGATACTGGTTCCATTTGTGGCCACGGGAGCAAGTGGGTTCACGTATGACTATACAGAGAATTGCGCGAGGGCTTACAATCACTTTATGGCATTGCGGTTGAAGGAAGGGCACACCTTGATACAGCACGAAATGAAAGCGGACCCGAAAAACCTGATGGCGGCATATATAGCTGACTATGAGGACTGCATATTGCTGCTGGTGAACTGCAATATGGAGGATTACAAGAAGCGGGCTGAGGGAATGGAAAGGAGGCTGACACTGCTGGAGAGCGGGGACGCGTCATCTCCGTGGTACAGGTTCTGTAACTCTGGTATGTATCTGCACCGGGCTATAGTGAACGTGCGTTTTGGCGAGCAGTATAAAGCCGCTATGAACTTCAGGCGGTCGTTTGCGTTGCTTAAAGAGAATCAGCGGTTGTACCCGGCATTTGAGTACAATACTATAATAGCCGGTCTGCAGGAAGCGGTGGTTGGTTCGTTGCCGGGCAGCTATAAGTGGCTGGCATCGGTGTTTGGTATGAGGGGTAGTGTGCGCAAGGGCACAGAAAGGCTAGGTGCATTTGTGAGTAGCCATAACGCCACACAGCCGTTGTATACTGAAACGATGTTATACTATCTGTATGCACGGTTTTACTTGCTTGCAGAACAGCAGGAAGTATGGTCTACCCTGACAGGGCCGAGATTCAGCACAGTGGATAATTTGCTTCATGTATTTGTAAAGACCAACATCGCCCTTGATCTGCGGCACTCTGACGAAGCGTTGGAGACACTGAAGGCTGCTACCAAAGAGGAGGGATATTCCAATTACCCTATTTTCGACTATCAGTATGGGATGGCGCTCCTAACTAAATGCGATACCAACTGTGTGCGTTATTTTGAGCGGTATCTGAAGAACAACAAGAGTGATATCTTCATTAAGGACGCATGGCAGCGCATGGCCTTCGCATGGCATGTGACTGGCATGAGCAGCCGTGCGGAATATTGCAGGAAGCAGATATTGAGCCAGGGTACAGCCCGGCTTGACCCGGATAAGCAGGCGCAACGGTTTGCTGAATCAGGCTTGTGGCCGAACAGAACGTTGCTGCAAGCGAGGCTGCTGATAGAGGGCGGATATTATGAGAAGGCGTTGGGCTTACTGCAACGGATAGGTAAGGCAGATATGCAGACGCAGCCAGACAAGGCAGAGTACAGCTTCAGGCTGGGACGTGTATATGAGGAACTTGCCAAGCGATCGGGAAGTGGATTCAAGTATTCGGACGCACTGACCCAATACCGGGATGCCATGAAGGAAGGAAAGGACAGAAGTGAGCAATTTGCCGCAAGGGCAGCGCTGCACATAGGCAAGATATATGAACTACTGGGTATGAACAAGGAGGCAACACTGGCCTACCATGAATGCCTGGATATGCCCTCGCACGATTTTCAGAACTCGATAGACCAGCAGGCAAAGTCGGGGTTGAACAGGATAGAGTGGAAAGAAAAGGGAGGCAAGGAATAACCCCAAGACACATTTGCAATTGACGTAATTATTGCAGTAAAATTGGTGAGGTTTCCGTCAATAATCTTTACCTGTTCAAAGTGATCTGTGTTTAATACATATGCGATTGACAATGCAGTGTTGACGCAAAAAAATGTCCCCCAAAAATTATTGTGATAGTGCTGAAAATGTTACGTGATGTGACCGCGGGGTCATATGACGGAATCTTGTTTTTGCGGTACGGTATAGCGGGTGGAATTTTGGGGCATGAAAGAGGGGATGAAAGAAGCAGATACCCGGGAGTTGGCGAGGATACTGTATACAGAAGGATATAAGACGGTGACAGAGATAGCGGAGACGCTCAAGGTGCCTGTGCAAGATGTAGCTGACTGGGTGGATGGCGGAAGATGGGGAGAAGTGAGGCGATCGATGGCGGGATCGAAGCAGGAGCAACTGAAGCGACTGTATGAGATGGCGGAGCAGATAAACGTGCGGATGGTGACGGGAGACGAGCAATCATCGAAAGATATAGATCTGCTGATGAAGTATGTGGGCATGATAGGAAAACTGGAGAGCGAAGACAATCTGTACAGAACGATAGAAATGGCTGAAGACTTTTTGAAGTGGCTATATAAGAAAGACAGAAAACAGGCGCAACACTATGTGACGATCTATGACAACTATATAAAGGAACTGACCACCCGCCAGCCCCTATAAACCTAATGCACGCACGACCGTGCATGTGACCATGAAAACAAGAATATGAGTGTGAAGAGTGAACGATTGCTGCAATGGAAGCGACTGACGCAGCAGATAACCAATGAAACACTGACTGATGAAAATGAGACAAGAGAAGAAATTGAGAAAAGAGTGAAGCGCCTGGAACGGGATCCTGAAGCGTGGTTCGGTTATTATTTTCCGTCTTTCAGTTATGCGAAGCCGGCTGCGTTCCACAAAGAGTCGACGAGCAGGGTGCTGCAACATGAGGAGTGGATGGAGGTGCGCATGTGGAGCCGTGAACTAGCCAAGAGTACACGCACGATGATGGAGGTACTTTTTCTGGTGTTGGTGGGACATAACGTCCGCGAAAAAGGGCAACGACTGAAAAGGAAAATCAAAAAGAAACGCTGCGTGTTGCTGGTAAGTAATAGTCTGGACAACGCAACTAGAGGCCTGATGCCCTACCGAGCGAACCTGGAATTCAACAAAAGACTGATGCAGGATTATGGAGAACAGAAGGGCAGTATGATGTGGACGGCGGGAGAGTTTGTGACTGCGACAGGAATATCGTTCAGGGCGGTGGGTGTGGGCCAAAGCCCCCGTGGGATGAGGAATGAAGAGGTGCGGCCGGATGTGTTGGTTTTTGACGATGTAGATACAGACGCGGATTGTCTGAACCCCGAATTGGTGGCACAGAAATGGCGCTGGATAGAGGAAGCGGCAATAGGGACGCGGTCGGTGTCGGCGGCGACGACCATTATCTTTTGCGGTAACAGGATATCGATGGACTCGTGTATACAAAGAGCAACTGAAATAGCGGACCACACAGAGATCGTGAACATAAGGGATAAAGCAGGGCGATCGGCATGGATGGAGAAAAACAGCGAAGAGGACATAGACAGAGTGTTGAGCCAGAAGAGTTATGCGGCCCAGCAGAAGGAGTACTTTAATAATCCGGTGACTGAGGGTGCCGTGTTCGGGGCGCTGCCGTATAAGGCAGTGTTGCCGATGAACGAATATGAGCTGCTGGTGTGTTATACGGATCCGTCGTATACGACAACCGGCGACTACAAAGCGACCGTGCTGGTGGGAAAGTGGCGCAACGAGTTTCATGTGATCAAGTGCTTTGTGGCAAGGGCGACCACGCCTGAGATGATAGAGTGGCACTACCGGATGATGGATGAAGTGGGTGGGGCAACGTGTTACTACCTGATGGAAGATGTGTTTCTGCAGGATATGCTGATAAAACAAGTTGCCGAGGCAGGTTTGCAAAGAGGACGACATGTGCCTGTAATGCAGGACAACAGAAAAAAGGGTAACAAGTACATGCGTATAGAAAGTTTGCTGGAGCCACTGTTGAGGAACGGAGACCTGTACTTTAATGAAGCGGAGAGAGACAACCCGCATATGAAAACGCTGGAGCAGCAGTTTATCTCGTTCGGGCCGGGAAGCAGAGCAAATGATGATGGTCCGGATGCCGTTGAGGGTGCTGTGTGGCAGTTGATATCGAGGACGAAAACAGCGAGTGAGCTTAAGGGCATCATCTATGGCGCGCGGGTAAATGAAAAGAGATTCTAACAACAGATAACAGCTGAGAAAAAAGGACAATTGAAAAGATGAAAATTATGACCTTTGTGATCTACCCATAAATAAAACCGGAAGATGAGGAAGTTACTTCTTGCAACAATACTTATGCTGAGCACACTGGCAGGATATGGTCAACAAAAGGATAAGGACGACCGAAAAGAGGCGACAGAGGAGCGGAAGGCAGCGAATAAGGACAGGGTTGACTATACGGTGTTCAGGCGGCAGATACTGACGCTGACCGAGTTCAGCGATGAGCGAAGGAAACTGGCTCAGCTGAAGAGTGACGGCAAGGGTATAGGAAAGATCTACGCGGTTGTAGATTCCACCAATGAGCAACCGGATGATAAATTTCTGAAGGGGTATATTCAGCTGGTGATGGGAGATAATACCGCGAATGTGTATGAACTGACATTTGACAGGAACCTGAAGCGGATCATACTGGTGCGACCAACAGGAGAACAACTGGAGGTGGAGAAAGCGACACCAGCAAGCCGCAGACCAACAGCAGCCAAGCCTCCAATAAAGGCCAAGCCTAAGAAGAAGACAGGAGATGATGATGAGGAAGAAGAGGCTGACGAAGAAGAAACCGAAGAAACCGAAAAGCCGGTAAGGGGGAGAAAGAAAGAAAAAGAGGACGAAGAATAACGAAAACAATAAGTAACCTATAGACCATGCCTATCATTACACCATCTGAACTGGATACACACCTGTATCCGGAAGTGACAGCCGCATTGACGCGGGACGACAATACCATTCTTAGCAGAGCTATAACAGCCGCGGAGCAGGAAGTGAAACTATATCTGGGAAAATTTGACCTGACAGCACTGTTCGGGACGGAGAGTGAAGTTCCGTCGGTGGACGATGAGCTGTTGAAACAACTGGTAAAAGATGTAGCCTGCTGGCATTTGCTGCGCCTATCTAACAACGGAACTGAGATCGCAATATTCAGGACGGCCTATGTAGATGCTTTGAGTACGCTAAAGAATATAATGAGTGGTCAGGCTGTGCCTGCGGGGTGGCCATATGCGGCAATAGCGACTTCTGAACCTACAGACGGCAATGCTGTGAACTGGAGCAGTAACGAGCGAAGAAGCAACCATTATTGACGATCATACGAAAAGCCAGTCGCCAAAGTGTTTGTACAGGAATAGCACGATGGCTGCCACCGTGTACAGAATCAGCGTTGTGTGACTGTGGTTCTTTTTTGCATCTTTTGCGACAGTCTGGGCGTTGGGGGTAAGCCAATATGTGACGCCGATGAACAGAAAAACAGTGGCAAACGAGATGGGGAAGCGGAAGAACACAAGCGCCAATGACGCGAAACTAAAAAGCCCCTGAACCAACAGGACAAGTCCATTAACGATAATGTAGTTCATGGCACTGACGTAGAGGATACCACCAATGTAGGCGGGCATTTTCGCTCCAGTCAACTTGAACATCCAACTATAAAACTCAGTGAGTATCCTTCTCATTGATCGAGTTCACTTATGAAATAATTTGTTTTGGAATTGTTAGCGGGTGGGGTGTTTCGTAAAGGTAATGTATGTAAACAGCAGATGCAAGGAAATAGAAAATTAAAAATTTATGACCAGAAAGGAAGACAGGAGCAAGCCGATCATTATCAATGAAATAAATGTGCGGTCGATAGACAGGGGGAAGAAGGACATATCGTGGTGGCGCAGTGCGCTGACCAGCGCAGAGTCGGTAAGTCACCCGAACCGGACCCGGCTGTATGATCTTTATGAAGAAATAATGCTGGACGGGCACCTTACAGGTGTGACGAGTAAGAAGGTGAACGCGGTGCTGAATAAGGTGATCCGCTTTGAGCGATGCGGCGCACACGTACCCGAGATGGATGAGCTGATAAGGTCGGAGGGGTTCAGAGAGATTGTTAAGACTATAGTGGAGACACTGTTATGGGGAATATCGGGGATAGAGTTCTTGCCGGGGCCGGAAATGAATTTTCAGAAGATACCGAGAAAGCACATTAAACCTGAGCGGGGCATCATTTCGTATGAGCAGGCTGGACATGAAGGGATAGCCTATGGAGGTGTGCCCAACATATGGGTGATGGGTGCGGCGAATGATCTGGGGTTGTTGCTGAAGTGCGCGCCGTATTGCCTGTACAAAAGGGGAGGTCTGGCCGATTGGGCACAGTTCATAGAGCTATTCGGGCAGCCGGTTCGAGTGATCAAGTATGACTCGTATGATGAACAGACGAGGGTGGAGCTGAAGAGGATACTGGACGAGAGTGGGAGTTCGCTGTCGATGATGATACCGAGGCAGGCTGATTTTGAGATAAAGGATGGCAAGCAGGCCAATAGTGACGGCGGGTTGCAGTTGTCGTTCGTGAAGGCATTGAACGAGGAAATATCGGTGACCGTGCTTGGCAACACAGAGACAACGAACAGTAGTAAGAGTGCAGGTTATGCACAGAGTAAGATACATCAGGAGCAACAGTTTGAGATAACGAAGGCAGACATAGCGTATACCGCATCGATGCTTAACAGTGCCCGGTTTTTGAGCGTATTGCGATCGTATGGATACGACACCGATGGGGGACGGTTTGTATTTGCCAAAGAAATGGATGTGGAACAGCTATACAAAAGAGTGGCTATAGACAAAGAGCTGAATACGATAGTGAATATACCAAGGGAATATTGGAGTGAGACCTATGGTGTGCCTGTGAAGGAACAGGCGTGAGGAAAACTAAAAACTGAATAGAGATGAATTCGCCATTTTCGAGATTATTGAAAAACATGCAGGAGCGCATAGGCGCTGTAGTGCCTGAGATAGCCTGTGTGGACCAAGACAAAGGACAACTGAACGCCAAAGGCAGGCCGGCGGTGCAGTGGCCGTGTGTGCTGATAGACATGGAAACATTTGAATATGACAATCTGGGGTCGAACCTACAGACGGCTGAGGGGACAGTATGTGTGTTGCTGGGTTTTGCGCCGAATGGGCCGACGGCAAGCGGTACCCCGGAGGAATATAAGGAGGCAGCATTGGGGTATTATGAGTTGGAGTGGAAGTTGAACAAGGCGTTGCACGGGTGGAGTGCGGGAGAGGGTTTCGGGTACCTAATAAGGAAGAACGCGAGGAGCCAGCAAAGGACGGACGGTTACAGGGTGCGTGAAATACGGTATAGTCTGGCATTTGATGACAGAAGTACGCAGGCGGCGGCAACATATGTGGCTGTGACGCCGGTGATAACGGGCGAGTTTGATGCAGGGGTGTAGCCTTATTTAAGAATATAGAGAATCTATGACCGGGAAGGGTGGCAGTGGAGGCTGGTAAGGCTGACGTTGCTACCTTTGTTGCATGGCATATAAATCGTTGAGAGCGTTTGTAGAAAAGCTGGAAGAGGCAGGAGAGCTGGTGCGGATCAAGGCATTTGTGGATCCGGAGCTGGAGATATCGGAGATCACAGACAGGGTGTCTAAGACACCTGACCGGAACAAGGCATTGCTGTTTGAGAACACGGGGACCCAGTTTCCGCTACTCATAAATAGTATGGGTAGTGAACGGAGAATGTGTATCGCACTGGGTGTGAACGACCTGGACGAAGTGATGAACGATATAGACAGTCTGATGAAAAAGATGTCTGCGCCCAAGGCCGGTATTCTGGACAAGTTGGCGATGCTGCCCGAGCTGGGTAAGTTTGCCTCATACATGCCGAAAGTGGTGAGTGGCCGTGGTGCCTGCCAGGAAGTGTTGATGGCAAAGCCGGACCTGAGCAAGATACCAGTGCTGAAGTGCTGGCCGGAGGATGGAGGCAGGTTCATAACCCTGCCGGCGATACACACCAAGGATCCGAATACGGGAATGCGTAACATAGGCATGTACCGCATGCAAGTGTTTGATGAGCAAATGACGGGTATGCACTGGCACAAGCATAAAGTGTCGGCGAGGCACTATAATGAGTACAAGAAACTGGGAAAGAGAATGCCGGTTGCAGTGGCACTGGGAGGAGACCCGGTATATACATACGCGGCCACTGCTCCGCTACCTGAGAATGTGGATGAGTACATGCTGGCCGGATTTCTGCGCAAGAAGAAAGTGGAGATGGTGCGTTGTATCACCCAACCTGAAATAGAAGTGCCAGCAGATGCGGATTTTATTATAGAAGGATATGTGGACCCGAGCGAAGAGCTGATATGGGAAGGCCCGTTCGGGGACCATACAGGATATTATTCTCTGGCAGATTGGTACCCGAAGTTTCATGTGACGGCGATAACACATAAAAAGGATGCCATATACCCGGCTACGATAGTGGGTATACCGCCGCAGGAGGACGCATGGATAGGTAAGGCTACCGAGCGCATCTTCCTGACGCCGATAAAAATGACGATGGTGCCTGAGATCACAGATATGAACATGCCTGTGGAAGGAGTGTTCCATAATCTGGTGATAGCGACGATAAACAAGGAATATGCCGGACAGGGTCAGAAAGTGATGAATGCGATGTGGGGGGCAGGACAAATGATGTTTAATAAGATTCTGGTGCTGGCAAACGGTGTGGGGCAGAACGGAATAAAAATAGACGACTATGGGAAGCTGGCGAAAGAGGTATTTGATAATCTTAACCCTGTGACTGACATTTATTTCAGTCAGGGCCCGATGGATGTGCTGGACCATAGCTGCTCGAAGATGGGTTTTGGCGGTAAGATGTGCATAGATGGTACGCGGAAGACCGAAGAAGAACAGACCGAGGAGTTGAAGCCTTACAAAATATCGGCAGCATTCTCGGCAAAGCAGATAATGGCTGATATGCCGGAGGTGAACGGCGTGAACGATGTGCTGATGCGCCAATGGGAGATACCGGTGTTGATGGTGTCTATGAAAAAGGATCGGCCCGGCCATGTGCGCGACCTGCACACGAGGATTGCCGGAGCGGCAGGAATGGAGGGAGTGAAGATGGTGATCTATGTGGAGCACACAGTGGATATACACGATATTGCTGATGTTTTGTGGCGTTTTTGTAACAATCTGGATCCGAGAAGGGATAATTTCTATGCCGGGGACCAGCAGCAGATATTGGGGCTGGACGGAACAAGGAAGACAAAGCGGCACGATAACTTTGACAGGCCGTGGCCGAATATTATAGCTGCCGACGACGCTACGATAGCTAAAATAGATGCTAAATGGAGTGAGCTGGGGCTGGGTGAATTGTTAAAATCGCCATCTTTGAAGTATAAGACCCAACTATATGAGGGGGGAGCTACTGTCTTAGATAGTGAATAGCAGATTTTTTAATTCATTTTATTACCTTTATCAATAAAATTCAACTACAATGAAGCGTATTTTAATAGCATGTTTCCTTTTGACGGCTGCAGCGAGCGTGGCTCCGACCCAGCATGCAGCGGCGTATAGTGCAGCTGCACCTGTGACGGTAGTATCCTTTACCGCGAAAGTGAATCTGATGGACAGCCAGATAGGCGCCGGAAGTATGACTGCGGCGCAGGCAACATGGGAGGAAATACACACCATGATGCTGAGTGTGCTTGGTGTGACCAAGAACAGCATACTGACAGCACCGACACCAGCAGCAAAGACCGCTTATGAGACTATTCTGAATAACCAGACGGTGATCTATCAGGCGGCGTGGAACCTGAAGCCGAATCTGGCGACAAACAGAGCGCTGATAAAGGCTAAGTTGCTGGAATTTGCAGCGACCATCTATTAATCGCAAGGGTGCGGAAACGTGCCACATACCTACAAAGCATGAATATTAAAGTCTTATCCGCATCTTTACTATTGCTGATTGCAGGGTTGCCTGCTATGGCGCAGCAAGCTATAGTTACCGAACAGACCGAAGTGACGAAAAGTGAGTTCTCGGCACTGGTGGCGGAGTTGGGAAAACTGCTGGATAAGGACAAGAAATCCGAAGCTGAGCAGCTTTTCACAGAGATCAACAAATTGGCGAATGCCGAATTCGGGTCGACACGGGAGAAGATGCGCCATGCACAGAATGATGCTGACAAGAGCAGATACAGTGCACTGACTGTGAAGCAAAGGAATATGTTTGCGCAGGTGCTGAAAATGCGTCAGGAGAACATAATAGCCAACAAGCAACAGATAATGGAGCAGCTGGAGGCGTTTTCGGCGACGATAGAATAAGAACAATAACAAATTTTAGGCGAGGGCTCTGCGAAATCAGGGCCTTCGTCGTTTTTAAAAGGGCTGCAGATGGAAAATAAAAAAAGAGTAACGGGTATAGGTGGTGTTTTCTTTAAAGCCCAGGACCCGAACGGAGTGCGGGAATGGTATCACAAACATCTGGGTCTGGGAAATGACCCGTACGGAACGGTTTTTGACTGGAGGGACGCGGAAGACCCGTCTAAAAAGGGCAGTACGGTATGGAATCCATTCAAGGCGGATACGCAGTATTTCGCGCCATCAGGTAAAGACTTTATGATCAATTTGCGGGTGGAAGACCTGGAGTGGCTGTTGGGTGAGTTGAAGAAGGAAGGGGTGGAGCAGATAGGAGAGATGCAGGTGTATGATTACGGAAAGTTTGCCCACATAATGGACCCCGAAGGGAACAAGATAGAATTGTGGGAGGCTATTGAATATGATTTTGGGGCTGCAGAAGACGGAGCGGGACAGGATCAGCCGTAGATCTCTATCTGCACATCTCGTTTGTCGTAGCCGAGGGCGAGTATGCGCTCGCGGGCTTCGTCGATCATTTCGCGCCAGCCGCAGAGCATGAAAGAGGCGGGCTGATGTGACGCGCATAATTCCTCATAAATCTTGTGTACGTATCCTGTGTGACCGTCCCAATGCTGGCGTGAGAGCGTGGGTATGTAGCGGAAACCTTCTACCTTGTTTTGCAGATCGAGCATCTCATCGTGGTAAAGGAGATCGGCTATGGTGCGGGTGCCGAATATGAGATTGATCTTGTAGCCTTTGATATTGTGGTGGTGTATGTACTTTATCATGCTGCGGAACGGCGCAATGCCAGTACCGGTGCAGATGAAGAAATGTTCTTTGTCTTTGTCAGCCGGCAGAGTAAAAACGCCTTGCGGGCCGCGCAAAGTGAGTGAGTCGCCGACCTTGACGTTCTCAAAAATATAGCGGGACCCTACCCCACCGTGCAGATGCACAATGATAAGCTCGATGATATTGGTGCCATCGGGCATGGAAGCGATGCTATAGCTACGCCAACGTTTGTTGCGCTGCTCGTGAATGGGAAGATCGAGGGTGACGAACTGGCCGGGGACAAAAGTGAAGTCGGGTTTTTCGGGCAGTTCTACCCAATACCGGCGTGTGTTGGACGTAGCCTGTTCGATGTGTGTGACAACTCCTTTTTGCCAAGCCAGAATCATGAGGCTAAAGGTAGTTTATTTTGCGGGAGGGGTATATAGAGCCTTTTAATAATGACATTGGTGTGAGGTGGTGAGCGGGTAAGTGGTGTTGAATTGCTATCTTAGCAAAAATTCTACATATTTTGTATTTCGCTGATTTTGGCTTTGATGATGATCTGATGGATGGCATAGATGCCATGGGCTATGAAAAAGCCACCCCTGTACAAGCGCAGGTAATACCACTGATACTGGAAGGAAGGGACATAATTGCCGCTGCCCAAACGGGTACCGGAAAAACAGCCGCTTTTTTGCTGCCGGTGCTGGAGCAGCTGCTGACCAAGCCGCATGATGAAAAGTCTGTGAATGCACTGATCATTGTGCCGACGCGTGAGTTGGCGACACAGATATCGCAGGCGCTTGAGGGGATAGCTTACTACACTAATATAAGTTTCATATCGGTTTACGGAGGAACGGGCGGTGCATTGTTCGCGTCGGAGCGGAAGGCGCTGGAAACAGGAGTGGATATAGTGATATGTACGCCGGGCAGGATGATATCGCACCTGAACATGGGTTATGTGAAGTTGGGTGGACTGAAATATCTGATACTGGATGAGGCGGACAGGATGCTGGATATGGGTTTTTATGAGGACATCATCAAGATCATATCTTACCTGCCGAAGGAAAGGCAGAACCTGCTGTTCTCGGCAACAATGCCACCGGCGATAAGGAAGCTGGCCAATACCATATTGCATAACCCTGCCGAGATTAATATTGCTATATCTAAGCCGCCTGAGCAGATAACACAGGGTGCATTTGTGGTGTATGAACCACAGAAGCCGGGACTGGTGAAGTATGTTCTGAAGCAGAAGGAGTTTGCAAGTGTGATAGTTTTCTGCTCGAGCAAGCTGAGTGTGAAGAAGCTATATGAAGAGCTGAAGCGGGCGAAGTTTGCTGTGGGGAGTATCCACTCGGATCTGGAGCAGGACCAAAGGGAGCAGGTGTTGCTTGATTTCAAGAGTAAGAAACTGTCTATACTGGTTGCAACCGACATACTGAGCCGAGGCATAGACATTGAAGATATTGATCTGGTGATCAATTATGATGTACCGCATGACGGAGAGGATTATGTGCACCGCATAGGCAGGACAGCGAGGGCCGCGACAAAGGGAACGGCGTATACGTTCATCACTGATAAAGAATTGTTCAAGTTTCATAAGATAGAGAAGCTGATAGGGAAGGAAGTTGAGAAACTGCCAGTGCCTGCTGAATTTGGTCCGGCACCGTCGCCTGCGGCGCGGACCGAGCGCAGTGGCAACGCAGGAGGAGAAGGACAAAAGAACAAGAAGAAGAGGAGGTATAAGGGAAACGGAGGCGGTGCCAAGAAGCCGCAATAAGTACTACCACACAACGGATATATTGTGTAGGTTTGTCGAGACCCCGCACTATGAAAGAAGCACACCTTATATGTGCTCTGTGAGATATTATTAAAGAATAGAAATGGGTAATCAGCAAAACATATTTCTTGCGAAGAGTGAGGTGAAGGCGCATGACCTGGAGCACAAGCGAAAGGTGGCGTTCAACATACAGAAGTATAATGATAGTGTGGTAAAGGGTAAGAAGCAATATTCGAACCTGGAACTGGCACGCAGGCGCGCAAAGAATATCAAGTGGAAGACGATAGAGAACCTTGATAAATATCTGGAGCAGTTTGAAAAAAATTTCACCGCCAACGGCGGTAAGCTGATATGGGCTGAGGACGCTGAAGAAGCAAGGCAGGCCATACTGCAGATATGCAAGGAGAAGAATACACGTCAGGTAGTGAAGGCAAAGAGCATGGTGACAGAGGAGCTGCACCTGAATGATTTTTTTGCGAAGAACGGAATTGAGTCGGTGGAGACGGACCTGGGAGAATATATACAACAACTGGATGAAGAGCCGCCGTACCACATAGTGACGCCGGCCATGCACAAGAGCAAGGAAGATGTGGCGAAGCTGTTTCATGAGAAGTTGGGCACTGAGCCGCACCTGAGTCCGTCGGAGATAACACTGGTGGCGCGTAAGAACCTGAGGGAGAAGTATGTGACGGCAGAGGTAGGCATAACAGGAGGTAACTTTTTGCTGGCTGATGTAGGTGGTGTTTGTGTGACCGAGAATGAGGGGAATGGCCGACTGTCGACAACGTTTCCGAAGACACATATTGCGGTGGTGGGCATAGAAAAGCTGCTGCCATCAATCAATGATCTGCCGCTGTTCTGGCCATTGCTTGCGACCTTTGGTACGGGGCAGCAAGTGACGGTGTATAACAGCATTTTTACAGGACCGAGAAGGGCAAACGAAACTGACGGGCCGGAGGAGATGTATGTGATATTGCTGGACAATGGCAGGACGAACCTTCTGCGGAAGGAAGTGCGTGAGAGCATGTATTGCATCAGGTGCGGATCTTGCCTGAATGCGTGCCCAGTATATAAGAATATAGGCGGCCATGCCTATGGCACTACTTATAGTGGCCCGATAGGCGCTGTGATCACTCCGCATCTGGAGGGTATGAATGAATTCAAACACCTGAGTTATGCGAGTAGCCTGTGTGGTAACTGTACAGAAGTGTGCCCGGTGAAGATCAACATACATGAGATGTTGCTGGAGAACAGGAAGATAGCTGTGGAGGATAATCTGAATGGTTTTGGCGAACATGCAGTGTGGGCGTTGTGGGAGCGTGCGATGCTGAGCCGGACCATGCTGAACCTGGCGAGTGCGAATATGAAGGGCAAGGTGGTGAACAAACTGTTTGAAGACACATGGGTGAAACACCGAACGCCACTGCGATTTGCAGAGAAGTCGTTTAACAAGATGTGGAAGGAACGCCAGGGAAAATAGATACACATGGCGACCGTAGTTGTATATAGTCCGTTTGTGAATGAGCGTCTCAGGTATGTAATGGGATGGCTGATGAAGGAACGACTGCAACTGGATGTGCGCATTACCGATAATAAGGAGGAGGCAGACTTGAGTGAGTGTGCTGTGTACTATGGTATGCAGCAAGCCGGGAAATTCTGTGTGCCGGCAGCAGGGATGCTGCAGCAAACCGGTACGGCTGCTGTGAAAGCCGCGGTGGGGAGTTGGGGGCAGTTGCCTACCCTATTTGCAATGGGTGAAGATGGATACACGATACCCTTTGATATTTTCTCGGCAGTTTTTTATCTGATAACGCGATATGAAGAGTATGGCGGGTATGTGCCTGACAAACACGGCAGATATCCTGCGACCGAAAGTGTGCTATCCAAAAGCGGATGGTTGCAGCGACCGATAGTTGATGAGTGGGTGTATGCATTGAAAAAGGAATTGCAGAAGCGACTGAATGTAGAGGTGTCAGAAATGCAATTTGTATTCAGACCGACCTATGATATAGATATGGCGTACGCGCATCTGCACAAGGGTGCGAAGAGGATAGCCGGAGCTTTTCTGAGGGCTTTGGCGGCGGGTAACTTAAGAGAGATAAGTTTGCGGGCACAGGTGCTGAAGAAAAAGCAGAAGGACGCTTATGACTCGTTCAGGTGGTTGAGGCAGGTGCATAAAGAGTATGGATTCATCCCGACGTATTTTGTGCTGTCGACGCTGCGCACGACGAAGTTTGATAAGAACATACATCCTGAACATCCGGCGATGGTACGCGTAATCAAGAACCTTGCGAAGGAAGGGATAATCGGGATCCACCCGTCGTACTATTCGGGTGAGGGTAATGTGATGCAGGCAGAAAGAGGTGTGCTGGAGACTGTGGTCGGAAAAAGAACAGTAATATCCAGGCAGCACTACATACGCGCTGTGTTACCGCAGACATATAGAAGTCTGATCGCAGCCGGGATAACGGAAGACTACAGTATGGGATATGGCACGCATTTGGGTTTCAGGGCGGGAACGGGAAGTTCGTTCATGTGGTATGATCTAGAGCAAGACATGAAAACTAATCTTCGGGTGGTCCCATTCTGCTTCATGGATACCACTGCCCACTACGAAGCCGGGTTGACAACACAACAGGCGTTTGAAAAGCTGGAAGCGATGAGTAAGTTATTGGAGCAAACCGGTAGCAAACTGATCACGGTATTCCATAATTTTTCGTTGGGTACAGATGAGGAATGGACAGGATGGCGCCAGGCGTATGAATTGTTTTTACATAGCATGTCGATGAAGGCAAAGTAAAACCCAAAAAATGGGGAACAAGCGAAGTGCTCATTCCCCATTGCCATTATGTTAAGTAGTAAATCACTTCACCCCCATTTCTTTGAGGATGGGTGTAACGAAGTCGGATAACTCTTTGATGTAGGCAGGCGAGAAGTCGAAACGAATGCCTGCAGTAGCGTACAATTCTTTTAGTGTTTTGGTGTAGCCAAGACTTAGCGCGTTCTGATAATTCTGTAATGCCTGTTGTTTGTTCCCGCGGTATTGCCGCCACATTGCGATGGCACCAAGCTGGGCGATGCCGTATTCGATATAGTAGAACGGAACCTCGAAAAGGTGCAATTGCTTTTGCCAGAGGTTGCGGCGGTATTCGTCGAATCCGGTCCAGTCGGTGATGCCCGTAGCGAATTCGTCGAGTATGGCGAGCCACTGTTCTTCGCGCTGCTGCGCAGAGTGACCCGGATTGGTATAGAGCCAATGCTGGAACTTATCGATAGTGGCGATCCATGGAAGGACAGAGATGATACGTTCCATTTCTTCGAGCTGCGCGCGGTGGAGTTCGGTCTGGTCTTTAAAGAAGACATCCCAATGTTCCATTGAGAACAGTTCCATACTCATGCTGGCGAGTTCGGCGATCTCCATAGGATATTCTTTGAACGATGTGAGCGGGAGCGGATGAGAAAGGAAAGAATGGATAGCGTGCCCGCCTTCGTGCATCATGGTGATGACATCGCCCATGGTACCCGCGGCATTCATGAAGATGAACGGAACACCGGTCTCAGCGAGCGGACAGTTGTAACCACCCGGAGCCTTTCCTTTGCGGCTCTCAAGATCGAGACGGTTCATTCCCTGCATGGTAGTGATGCAACTGCTGAAAAATGGAGAGAGTCGGCTGAAAGTCTCAACGGTTTTCTCAGCGAGTTCTTTTCCTGATGTAAAAGGATGGAGCGGCTGAGTTCCTTTTGGTTCGGCATCGCCGTCCCAAGGGCGCATAACATCGAGGCCGAGGCGCTGCTGCCGGTTGCGAACGAGCATGGCATGCAACGGAACTATATGTTCTTTAACCGCTTTGTGGAATTCGAAACAGTCTTCGACCGTATAATCGAAGCGACCGAGTTCGCGGAATTTATAATCGCGGTAGTTGTCGAAGCCTGCATTGAGTGCTACCTGATGGCGAATGGAAAGGAGCTTATCGAAAAGTTCGTTGAGTTTGTCTTTATCAACCAGGCGACGTCCGGCCACTTTTGTAAATACTGATTGCCTGAGATCGCGCTCAGCGTTCTGCAGGAATTTGGCTGCCTGCTGTAGCGTGTATTCTTTGCCATCGATCTCGACACTCATGGCACCAGAGATGACGCCATACTGTTGTGCAAGAAGATTGAGGTCGGCCTGAAGCGCGACATTCTCTTCGCGGTACAATTGAGCAGCGTTCTCTACACCACGCAGGTAGGGGAAGTAAATGGCGGAATCGAGTTCTTTGACAAAGGGACAGGCGAGGAGTTTTTTGTTTAGTTCAAATGTGTAAGGTTTGATCTTGGGTTCGATCTCCATGCAGAAGAAAGTGAAAGCCTCTTCGATTTCTTTGTTAGTTGTATCGCAAGTCATTTTGATCTGACGCCAACATGCATCTTCGCTGATGACCGCTTCGAGCTCGCTAATGTTGCTAAGCCAGGTTGCGAGTTCTGAGGGAGATTTTATCTCTCTTCCGGTCAGTTCGTCGTAGTATGGTTTGAGTGTTTCCCAATTGGTAACTGTGAAGTCTTTGGGGAGGAAAGTCCTTTCTTTTACCGGAAGCGGTTGGAATGTTGCGTTCATAAGTTGAAAACTGCCTTTAATGAGGCAGGCAAATTTAGGATATTGGTGTAAGCCCACAGGTATAATAATTGTTAGAAAAATGACAGGGAAAGATGTGAAAATTTGTTATTCGGCAAAACAAATACAATTATTTATTATCTTGTTTGGTCCACTAATCATATTGTTATTTGATCGAATGTGGTGTTTTGGAAGCAAATTTTGCAAAAATGAGGACCATTTTGGTAGAAATACAGACAAAAAGCCCGTCGGCAACTTGGTGAGATATTAATTACTGACTATATCTATAAAACTGATGGAGCCGGTTTGCACTTCCATTTTTTTGCTACCCCCACCGGTAGTATATTTGCATCAAGTTGTGAATTTAATGGGTTAGTAAGTAAGAGCTGCCGGATTCTTCCGGCGGCTCTGTTTTTAAGGGTACCTCAAGCCCGGGGAAGTTGACACAAGTGTTCCATTCTTTTTCTCACGGCTACTTGATCGCCATTAGCTGCGCCAATAATTTTCTGAGGGGGCCGTATCTCATTTCCCGAAAAAAGTAAATGAATGACTGCATGAAAAATGTGGATATCGTAAAGGAGGATCTGTCGTGCGGGCGGATCGTGAAGTTGTATCTTTAACTTACGATGGCAAAAATTAAATCAGCATTCTTCTGTCAGCAGTGTGGATATGAGACTCCGAAATGGACGGGTAAGTGTCCGTCGTGCGGGACATGGAATTCTTTTGTGGAAGAAGTGGTGCAACGCGATGAAAAGAAACGGGGAGATGTGCAGGGCTGGGAGGACGGAGACAACAAAGAAAAGAACAAGGCGCACAAGCTGGACGAAGTGATACATGTAGAGGAAAGACGGCTACCAGCGCCGGATACAGAGCTTAACCGGGTGTTGGGTGGCGGTGTAGTGCCTGGATCGGTGGTGCTGGTGGCGGGTGACCCGGGGATAGGAAAGAGTACCTTGTTTCTACAATGCGCATTGCAGTGGAAAGTGATAAGGACACTTTATGTGTCGGGCGAGGAAAGCGCCCAACAAATAAAGTTGCGTGCAGAAAGACTGGGTATAACTAACAACAATCTGTACCTGCTGACTGCGACCGATACAGCTACAATCTTTAACGAAGTGAAAAAGGTGAAGCCGCAGGTGCTGATCATTGACTCGATACAAACGCTGGAGTCGCCATATGTGGAGTCGGCTGCGGGTAGTGTGTCGCAGGTAAGGGAGTGCGCAGCTGAGCTGCAAAAATTTGCGAAGACGACAAACATACCTGTGTTCATAATAGGTCACATAACGAAGGACGGGTCTATAGCCGGACCGAAGGTATTGGAGCATATGGTGGACACGGTTCTGCAGTTTGAAGGTGACCGCCATTATGCCTACCGGATACTGCGGACACTGAAAAACAGGTTCGGATCGACGGCGGAACTGGGTATTTATGAGATGGTGCAGCAAGGAATGCGTGCGGTGACGAACCCATCTGAAATTTTATTATCTCAACATGATGAGCCGCTGAGCGGGATAGCGATAGCTGCAACGATGGAAGCGTCCAGGCCGCTGATGATAGAAGTGCAGGCACTGGTGACCACAGCCGTGTACGGAACGCCACAAAGGACTGTGAGCGGCATGGACCTAAGGAGGCTGCAGTTGCTACTGGCGGTGCTGGAGAAGCGAGGTGGATTCCATTTTGGGGCGAAGGATGTATTTGTGAACCTAGCGGGCGGATTGAAAATAGAGGATCCATCGATAGAATTGGCGGTAGTTTGCTCATTATTATCTTCTTATGAAGATAAAACGTTGCCATCTAATATTTGTCTGGTGGGAGAGGTTGGTTTAAGCGGAGAGATAAGGGCAGTGAACAGGATAGAGCAGCGGATAGCTGAGGCAGATAAGTTGGGTATGGATGTAATATTTATACCTAAGGCTAATGCGAAAGGGCTGGACCGAAAGAACTACAAGATAGAGATAAAGATGGTGAACAAAGTGGAGGATGTGTACAAAATGCTGTTTGCATGATGGGGTTTTCTCTTATGTTCGGTTGAACCGGATAGTAAAATATAAAAAACGAAAAAGGAGCCCCTACAGGGGCTCCTTTTTGATGGAAGGACATTTTGGGCGTCACAACCCCTGGAATTGCCGGAGGAAGCGAACATCGTTCTGAGAATATAGACGGAGATCGTTCACCTGATATTTGATCTGGGTGATACGCTCTACTCCCATACCGAATGCGAAACCGGAATAAACCTCAGGGTCGATGCCAAAGTTGCACAAGAGGTTGGGGTGTACCATGCCACAACCGAGGATCTCGACCCAGCCGGTGTGCTTGCACAGACTGCAGCCGGAACCACCACATACGGTACAGGAGATATCCATTTCGGCACTTGGCTCAGTGAACGGGAAGTAGGACGGGCGGAAACGCACCTTGGTATCGGGGCCGAACATTTCTGTAACGAAATAATAGAGCGTTTGCTTGAGATCGGCGAACGATACATTTTTATCTACGTACAGTCCTTCGAACTGATGAAAGAAGCAGTGTGCCCGGGCAGAGATAGTTTCGTTGCGATACACACGGCCGGGGCAAATAACACGAACCGGAAGCGGAGTGGTCTCGAGGATGCGCGCCTGAACTGACGATGTGTGGGTGCGTAATACCCAATCGGGGTTTTGCGCTACGTAAAAAGTGTCCTGCATGTCGCGAGCTGTATGATTCTCGGGCATGTTGAGCGACGTAAAGTTATGCCAGTCGTCCTCGATCTCGGGTCCGGTAGCGACACTGAACCCGATCTTGCTGAAGATATCCACGATGCGGTTCTCGACAATGCGCAACGGGTGGCGCGTGCCGATAGGCAATGGCACACCGGGGAGACTTGTATCAATAGCCGCAGCATTGGCATTGCCCTCATCTTTGAGATGGGCGAACTGTTCGTAGCGAGCCTCGGCAAGCTGTTTAAAAGAATTGAGCAACATGCCGGCTTCTTTACGTCCTTCCGGCGGGACGTTCTTCATTTCATTTGCCAATAGTTTGACAATACCCTTGGTGCCGAGGAACCTGATGCGAAATCGCTCGAGGTCGGCGGCGTTGGTGGGGTTGAAAGAATTAATTTCCTGCTCGTAGGGCAGAATCTGTTCCTGTAAGGATGCCATAGGGAACAAAGATATTATTTCTGCGTGAACCATGACGGGGGGCAGGTGCGGGATATTCAGCAAAAAATGCGTTAATATGACTTGCTACACCTGCGCCAAACGACAAAACGGGGATTGTGTGGAGTGCAACGCCGAATGAAATATGTAAGCAGATTGAGAATGAAGAGGTTGGGTGCAGAAAAAGATCTGTGATATGCAGCGGGCTGTAAACCGTATGGCAGTAGGTGCGAATGACAGAAACGTGATTTGCAGGGCAGTGGAATGCGAAAGACCTTTGTGTCACAAAACAACCAAATCCCTATCATGAGTGACAAATTGAAGAAAGCAGAGCGGAGTTATGTACTCTCGGACAGCAGTGTGAACGAATATGGGTTCAGGCTATTGACATCGGGTTACGAGATCGAATCATTCAGAAAGAACCCGATCGGATATTATATGCATAAGCGAGAGGATGGCATAGTGCTGAAATGGGATGACCTGCGGGTGGAAGGAGACCAGGTGCTGGGTGTGCCGGTGATCAATATGGCGAATGCGAGAGGAGAGCAGACATTGCAGGAAGTGGAGAACGGATTTCTGAATGCGGCATCGGTGGGGCACATAGTGGTACTGGAGTATAGTCTGGATAAAGAGCTGATGCTGCCGGGCCAAACGGGACCAACGATAACGAGGTGGTATAATAAGGAGTGCAGCCTTGTGGACATACCGGGGAACTGCAATGCACTTACCCAATTGTATGACGTCAACGAGAACGTACTGAATCTTGCGGACATGGGCGGCAACAAGTCACTTTATGCAATAGGAAATATTGACTTGTCAGCTACATTGGTCACTCTAATGAAAATGGAAAAGACAAGTGACGTACATCAAATAAGCAAGGCGGTGGAGCAACTGGTACTGAAGGCGACACAGCTGGAAGCAGAGAATCAATTGTTGCATGAAGAAAAAGCCCGACTAACAACGACACTGGATGAAATAAAAACGAGCCGAATGAAGGCCGAAGTGCAGTCGCTGCTGGTGAGAGCGCTGGAAGACAAGAAAGTGACAGTGGAATTACGAGACAGGCTTGCTGCAGATTATGCCGGCAATCCTGAGGGACTGCGCACACTGCTGGCGGCAATGCCTGCATACCGGTCGATAGCCGAACAGTTGCGCCAACCGAAACAGGAGGGGAATATAGCAGACTGGACCTGGGACGACTATGAACGTAACGACCCCAGCGGCAAGAAGCTAATGGAACTGCGCGCGACAGACGCCGCGAAATATCAGGAGCTGTTCAACAACAAATTCAACGCCTGAGCGAGATAAAACAGCAATAAGAATTTTCTGCAAAAGAAGAAAAATGCGCAAACATGCCGAGGCACTGCTGTGTGCAGAAATGAGATAAAATTCTATCACCAAACAATCATAAAAAAAGATGGCAATTCAAAAAGAGATATGGCAGGACCATATAGAGGGAAATCTATTCAAGAACAATGAGTTTTTGCTGGCGTCGACAGATGCAAGCCAATATGTGCTACAAGGAAAGGTAGTGCACATACCACAGGCGGGAGCAACAGCAACTGTGGTAAAGAACCGGGCATCGGTGCCGGCAACGGTAGTGCAGCGAACAGACACGGATGTAACTTATGTGCTGGATGAGTTCACCACGGATCCGATATTGATACCGAATGCGGAAAGTTTTGAACTGAGCTACAACAAGCGCGAAAGCATACTTGCCGAATATGAGTCGTCGCTGAGGCAGACAATAGCAGAGAACCTGTTGATAGACTGGAGTCCGACGGGAACGACAGGAACAATCATACGAACAACAGGCGTGTCGACGGCGACGCACCTTGACGACACTACGGGTAACCGAAAGAAGCTGACCGTGAATGACCTGAAATACGCGCAATTGCAGATGAACAAGCAGAACATACCAATGGAAGGCAGGTATGCCCTGATAAGTGCAGACATGTTTCAGCAATTGACAGATGACATGTCGGCGACTCAATACCGAGATTTCAGCGCAGCCTATGATGTGAAAGACGGTGTGCTGGGGCGACTGTTCGGTTTCAATATCATGATGAGGGGAAGTGTAGTGAGCTATGATAATGCTACGATGCCGGAAGTGAACAGTTATGGAGCACTGGCAGCAGCAGACGACAATGATGGCGTGCTTTGCTGGCAGGTGAGTGCAGTGGAGCGTGCGTTGGGACAGATCACTTTCTTTGAACGAATAGGGGACCCTACGTACTATGGTGACATATATAGTGTGGGTGTGCGAATGGGTGCAAGGAAACGCAGAAGCGATGCGAAGGGAATTGTGGCTATAGTGCAGGCCGCAGCATAAAAGAAGAAGATGCTGAGTGAAATAAAAATATGGATACTCATTGGGGCGGCCGGTGTAATGGCGACAATACTGGGCTTTACGATAAAGGTGATCACGGACCAAGTGATAAAGAGATTGGATGAAATAGTGACTGAGTTGAAACAGCTGACACAAGTGACCACCGTGCAGGGACAACAGATACAGGGGCTGAAAGACCAGGAAGCCATGATACACCACCGCCTTAATGAGCATGCCGAACGACTACATGCGCTGGAGACAAGCGCGATACTCTATAAACACTAAAACCAAGAAAACATGTTCTGTAACAAAATGAGAAAGAAGATACGTCGGCTGGTGCAGCACTTTGACGAGTATGTTGAAGCACATGCAGAGACTGCACTGCAGATAACAACGGCGCTGAAGGAAATGCTGGAGTCGCCAGCGGCAGATGTAGTGACTTTGCTGATACCAGGAGAAGCAGATGATCTGCTGAAGCGACACATAATAACCGCACTGGAGAAAGCGGTAGTGACCCTGACGGCAATGAATACGTGCGGAGGGGAAGGAGATATAAATGCAAGAATCAGGTGCCTGATAGCTGAGCTGGCTAAGGCTGCTCCCGAGGTAAAAGACGCATTGTTGCATAAGCTGGCAAGTCTAATAACCGCTGCACTGGATGGAGGCAGGATGAAGCAAAGGGATTATGATCTGTTTGTTCAGGCGAAGTATACTGCATCAAGGTAGAACAGCCACCACGCCGGTAAGTAGTGTTTCTTGAACGAGTAGACGACAACGAACTGTAAAACAAAAAACAAAAGAGAATGGGTAGTGTAAATATAACGTTGGCCAACGGCCAATTGGGCGGAACACTGCAGACCAATGATGGGATTGCAGGGTTGGTAGTGACGGGGGTGACCGAAGGTGCGTATACGGTAGGTACACCGATATTGATAACGAGTGTGGCTTCTGCTAACGCCGCAGGGATAACAGAGACGGGAAACGCATTTGCCCTGCGACAGGTGAAGGAGTTTTATGCACAGGCGGGCAGTGGCGCTCAATTGTATCTGATGCTTGTGCCGGCAACGATGACAGTGGATGAGGTGGCCTTGACAAGTGAGACAGCAGGTGCCAGGAAATTGCTGGACTATGCGGGAGGCAGGATAAAGTTACTGGGAGTGTTGAGTGATGATGCCGCTGTTGTCACAGCAGGATTGGTAGTGACGGTGACCAACGGCGTGAATGAGGACGTATATGCTGCTGCGACCAATATGGCTGCACTTGCGCAAGAGTACTTTGAAGCACACAAGCCATTCAGAGCTGTGATCGGGGGAACGAGTTATTCGGGCACTGCGGCAAGTCTCACTGATATGGCAACGGGCGGATCGAACAACAGGACGGCTATTGTGATAGGCGATACTGTAGCTGGTAAGGGGGCATGTGTGGGGTTGGTATTGGGTGTACTGTCAACAGTGCCTGTGCAACGAAAGATAAGCAGGGTTCGTAACGGACCACTTTCGAATACCAGTGCATTTCTTGCGACAACAGCGCTGGCTTCGGTTGCAGAAAGCCTGCCGGTAATAGCAGGAAAGGGGTTCATTACTTTCATGACCTATCCGAACACGACAGGTTACTATTTCTCAGGTGATCCGACCTGTGCCGCAGCGACTGACGATTACAGTGTGCTGGCGAGAGGACGAGTAATAGATAAGGCACATGTGCTGGCATATGCAACATTCGTGCAGGTGGTGGATGATGAAGTGCCGGTGACCACGGATGGAACATTGGAGCCCGGATTTTGCAAATGGCTGAGCCAGCAGATTGAGAACCTGATAAATAACACTATGACCGCTAACAGGGAGATAAGCAGTGTGAAGTGTTTTATTGACCCGGATCAGAACATACTAAGCACCAACCAACTGAATGTAGTGATAGGAATTGTGCCGGTGGGGTATGCGACGCAGATAGAAATCAGTCTTGGTTTCAATAACCCGGCAATTTAAATGGGCTGAATAATTATTAACGTAAAAAAGAATCAAAGAGATGCCGACAATACCATTTTTCGATAGTAAAGACTGTGAATGGGCAGACATGACCGTAACAGTGGCGGGTTCGAACCTGACCAAGATAAGGGGACTGAAATACAAGGCTCTGAAAGACAAACAATTGTTACATGCCGCTGGCGATGAGCCGATAAGCATTCAGGGTGGGAAGCGCACTTATGAAGGCCATATAAAGGTGCTGAAGGGCGCGCTGGATGATATGAACAAGGCGGCACTTCTTGCAGGTGGTGATGATATCCTGGATCTGCAATTTGACATCGTGATCACTTACAAGGCTAAAGGATCAAGAGGACTTCAGACAGATACCCTTGTGGGTGTAGAGATAAAAGAGTTTGAGAAAGGATGGGACCAGGGAGCTAAGCATATGGATGTGACGTTGCCGATAGTATTCATGAAACTTGTTTCTGTACAATAATCTGCCAGCGAAATGAACGAACAGAATAACAGGCCCATCGGTAGTGTTTCTGAGGGTCAGATAAAAGAATGGAAGGCTATACACAAGTATGGTATCTATTCGATAGAAGTGGATGGGCGTATTGCCTACTTCAAGAATCCCGGAAGACATGAATTGAACTGCGCGATGAGCAAGGCAGACAATGAGCGGGCACTGGACATGTATGAGGAGCTGGCATCGCTCACCTTCATTGGAGGAAGTGATGAACTGCTCCGCGACGATCAGATGTTCATAGGTGTTTGTCAGGAGTTGAAGGTGAAACTTGAAGGGAAAAAGGCGGTACTGGTAAACTTATAGAGGGGTCGCGCGGTGGTCCAGCGCACGATCCCGTTGGATATATGGAGACGATATTGGAATATCATTTGCCTGGACTGAACCATAGGAAGTTGAGTGACGAGGAGTTTGCGAGGAAACTTGCGCACCTGAGCTATATACTTCAACGAGAACGAATTGCCGATGTGCAAGACTAACTAGAAAACCGGAGAGATGGAGCAAGAAAAAAGAGATACGGATGGGCAAAAGGATGTAGCCAACGAAAAAGATGGGTCGGTCGGGATAGCTGAGATGGTCGGTCTGTTTGTGAAGTTGAGGAATCGGAGACTTAAAATGAGCCGTACGGACCTATTATCAGTATTCGGTTTTATAGGTTATGCACGGAAAGCGGATTCCCGCGCGAGGGAAAAGGCAATACCGGATAGTAAACAACACCCTGACAAAGGACGGAGCTCAGGTCAAACAAGAATAAGCGGTCTGAGTATTTGGAGTGGTGATGTTGATAAGGGAAAAGCAGAGTTACAGATCAAACAACTGCCTGTATTCTTTAGGCAGAATAGGTTTCGAAATCCCATGGCAAGTGAAGGGCGGCTGTTGCGTGTATTGAAGTCGGAGACGCTCTCCAAAAGATTGACAAGCCCTAGTTCTCATGATGCAAAAGATCCGGATGAATATAGACGGCAGCGGGCTGGGGAAACAAAGGAGGGTCCGAGTGTCATTGGGAACATTGCAGGGGGCCATCGGTTAAAGATGGACTGGCCGATCAAACACCAAATGTTGAATGTGGCACCCTTGTTGCCGGTACAAAGGACAAAAGCAGAGAAAGAGACAACAAGGGGAATAGGGCTGTTGGGGAATAGGGCTGAATCGACTTTTGCATCTGACCTGCGTTTGCCCGGCAACCCTGAAAAGTTCCGTTGGAGCGGAGTACAAAGAGTATCCTATATCGGTATAGCGCCATCTCCCGGTAAGTTGCAAAGTGGCTCTATGCCATCTGTTGAATCAGGAAAAATCTTGCGAACCTATTTAGAGCGATCGGTACGGCCACTTTCTTTAAAGGCGAAGATGCCGATGGGGAGCAAAATACTGTCACACGACCGGCAATCCGAACAGACCCACTTCGACTTACCGGTACGAAGTGCTGCCGGAAAAGTGAGAAGAGGAATGGGTGCTAACGCGGATCAGCGAAACCAGTCATTGAAAGTAGAGATCAATCAGCCATTAATCGGATCAGTGACGATCCAGAACAGTCGGGGTGACGGAGGCGTATATGAGTTGCGGTCGAAGATAGAAGGTGTATTGTTGGACATTCTTGAAAGTGTAAATACAATAGGGTAAGAGATGGCGAGGATAAGTTTGAGTCTGGTGGATCTTTATAAAAAGGCATTTGGTATGAGTCCGGAAGCGTTCAAGCCAAATTTCCCCAAGACATATGGTGAAGTGGAGGGAATGAGGGCGGGTTCGGGAATGGGTGGATCTCCGTATTATGAAGAGGGGATAAATGGAAAAGTTTTCATGCCGGTCACAATCAGGTTTGAGGATGAAGGTCAAACGGCTTTCGGGGGCGCAGGAAGTGCTTCAGATCAGAAGCCCAATAAATCCTGGCAGTTGCCCAATCCGGTTGTGAGTATCGAGAGTAGGAAGCATATAATCGATACGGCTTTGACCGAGCGCAGAGGTACCGTGAAGGAAATGATAAACACATCGGACTATGAGATAATGATCAGGGGGCTGATTGTTGGACCTACTCATGACTTTCCTGAAGATCAGATAGCTATGTTAAGAGATGCGTACGAGCAAAACAAACCGGTTTCGATAGCTTCAGCAGTTACAGATATATTCTTGTTGAGGCCAGATAGGAGTGGTAGTGATAAAGTGGTGATAGCAGAGATGCGTCTTCCGGTGATACGCGGTGTAAAGAACGTGCGCCCGTATGAATTGAAGTTGATAAGTGATGAGGCTTTTAACCTGATATCAATAGAGTGATGTTTGTACTAAACAGTAAGATAGCGATAGGGGGATTCATGTTTACCACAGTAAACGAAGTGGTGATAAGGAAGAGTGTGCACAGTATTGTTGAGGCCGCTGAAGTGCACATACCTGCTGAAGCCATGATAAGCCGGAAAGGAAGATCGCAACCGGAACGAAGGACGACATCGGAGTTGTTTAGCGCAGGTGATGCTGTAGTAATACAGCTTGGATACAATGGTTCACTTAAAACGGAGTTTACGGGTTATGTGAAGAATGTAGCGTGCAACAAGCATGTAACTATTGAATGTGAAGGTGTTAGTTGGTTGCTAAGGCGTACTGTGCCGGAGAAAGTAGTGGACGCGCTGGATGTTCAGAGCGCAATTGTTGCCATAAAAAGGACCCTGCCCGGTTTGCATGTTAAATGTAAGGATAATGTGGCGTTGACGAATGTATTTTCAGCCGGTATGTCGGGGCTTGAAGTAGTGAACGCGATCAACACGTACAGTGATGGCAACATAAGGTGTTTTATGTCGGAGCGGGATGTGCTGTGGTGCGGGCGCTTCTATAATGCTTGCGAGACAGGTGAGGTGTTTAATTCGGGTAGCGTTGTAGAATACAAGTTGGGATACAATGCTCTTAGAGACAGTGAGCTAAAATTACACGATACTGAAGGGGCACCGGCACAGGTTACCTACATGAGGCGACCCATCGGTGGAGTTATTGAAGCGGGTACGGCAGCAAAGGCGGGTTACACCGGAGGAAACTATGAGCGGATGCTTAATCATGTGGCCGGTAGAAAAGGACTGAAGCAACTTGCTGACGAGCGAATGGCCAGATTCAGGTACAAAGGACTTGACGGCCGGCTTACCGCCTTTCTACAGCCATATGTTCAACCAGGATACAGAGTGTCGATCACAGACAGTTTGAACAAGGACAGAAACGGTACCTATGTTGCTGAAAGTGTGGAGGTGAGGTTTGGTGTTAGTGGAGCCAGGCGAATAATTGAGGTTGGGCCAAGAGTTCCAAAAATGAAATAGTATGAATAGGAGTAGTGTGAGGATAATAGACGGATTGAAGGAGCTGTCACGAAGACCATATGAAGTAGTTTCCGGCAAAGTCGTTGGCGGGAGTATCGATTCTGACGCAAACACAATGTGTGTGGTGTTATCAGCAAACGGACTTGAAATAAAGGATGTTCTCCTGAAGGCAACAAGTAACGGTGAAGATGGGGTGATTGCTATTCCTGAGGATGGTAGCGATGTGGTGATAGGTAGTATTGACGGGCCGGGACAATGGGTTCTGCTGCAGGCAAGCATCATTGCTAAGTGGGTGGTTAGATTGCATGGCAGATCGGTTGTTGTAAGTCCTGAATATATTGAAATACATACAGGAGTGGCCACAGTGAGGGTAGCGGAAAAAGTAACTGTAAGATCAGGCACAGAAGACCTTTACACGCTTATGCGTGATTTGCTCGATAGCATAAAACTGATCACTGTAACGACCTCTGCTGGACCAAGCTCTGTCCCCGTGAATGTTGCCATGTTTGATGCGATACTATTGAGACTTAACAATTTGTTGGCTGCATAAAGGAGTAATTATATGGCAAGGGAGATGAATGATATTTCGCTGGATGAAGGAGACGATCTGTTAATCGACAATGGAGATATAGTACTAGCGGAAAGCACTGCGACACACCAGCGGCAATTGTTATTGAACAATAAAGGGGATTTTAAAGAAAATCCGACCATTTGTGTCGGAGTGTTCAACTATCTGAACGATGAGAATTTTGAGGGGATGATACGGGCCATCAATGTTGAGTTTTGCAGAGATGGTATGATCGTGTCGGACATCCGGCTGAATAAAGACGGATCGATAGAGACAAACGCAGTGTACAAATAATAAAGCAAACATGTAGATGAAACAAGGAATAGTACAGCCCAACCAGAGTTTACTGGATGTTGTTCTTACGGAATATGGAACGGTAGAGGCGGCAGTGAGTGTGGCAATGGTCAATGGACTAGAAATTGGAAGCGTACCGTTGGCCGGCCGCAGTATAAACTTACCTGAAGTCTCCGATGATGAAATAGACATACCGACAATAGAGTATCTGCGCAGAGAGAAGTTCTTATTGGGTACCGCATACACTACCGGATTGAGTTATTGGCTTGTGTTGCGTCCGGCAATATCTGCTGTGCCGAATGAGACCGGTGATCCGCATGTCATGGGTTATTACCGATTTGAGATGCAAGGCGCCGAAGACTTTTTGAATATCAATCCGATCGAAGTTGATTTTCCCGGCAATAATCGACTCAAGTACCAAACGGAAGAAAGGTATATTCTGGGCCTTGCACCAGAGAGCGCATTGCCTGAATCTTCAACCACTATGTCAGGAATTACTATCCCCTATAAGTTACCCTGGACGGTTGGTTTCGGATACCTGATCGTGTGGAGTGACTTGAGTGCACCTACCATTACTGCAACATATGGCGACATCGCAGGGAACACTGCATATGTTGCACCGGTAACCGTTTTTGACAACACGAGCAATACAGTTGTTGCGCATTTATTGGGAGACATTAGTATTGAGTTGGTATCATCTACAAACACAAATGCGACTCTGCGATTAATAAGGCAGCATCCTCCTATTGCCCTGACCAACTTCAGCGAATATACGATGGAGTGGCTGGGAGTAGTAAGTGGTGGAGTGCCCGACCCAACAGATCCGGGAAATCCGGACAAGACATTGGTGACTATCAATGCAGGGTTGCATACTCTTGGGTTGAAGACAACATACATGAATACAGCAGCTGGCGTTACCTATCCGGCTTCTGCTTTTACAATGGTAATCACAGTTGAATAGAGAGACAATGGCTAGGAAAATAAAAGAGATACAAGAACAGATAATAAGCACGATGGCTACAGATCCGTATCTGAGCACATACACCTGGAGCGATAGTAAGGTGGCCTTGTGGCGATTGTGGACTTTTGTGGTTGCTGTATGCATATGGACACTGGAAGAACTGTTTGACGCACACAGATCAGAGATGGAATTAAAGATCAGTTCAATGCGTCCGCACAAGCTATCGTGGTATGTAAACAAGGCGAAGGCTTTTCAATATGGTGTGGCACTACCGCTGGACAGCGATGAGTATGTCGAGCCAACTGGCGATACAAGTGTGGCAATTGTACAATATGCAGCGGCTATAGAGTTGCTGAATATGATCAGGATAAAAGTGGCAAAGGGTCCCGCCACTGCTTTGGAGGGTTTGACAGCACCTGAGCTTAGTTCTTTCACTACATACATGAACAGAGTAAAGGATGCGGGAGTGAGGTTGCACGTCACAAGTGGTGCACCGGATACATTCAGAGTGTCATTGAAAATATTCTATGATCCGCTGGTGCTGACGGCTGCGGGTTCAAGGATCGATGGAACGGCAGTCAATCCTGTCATGGATGCTATCAAGGAATTTCTCGCAGATCTTCCGTTTAACGGTGTGTTTATACTCAACAAGTTCATAGCCGCACTGCAAGTAGTTGAAGGGGTGAAAATAGGTCAGGTGCTTGCTGCGCAGGCAAATTACGCGTCAACGCCATTTGTTCCTATCACCGTTATGTACATTCCGGACGCCGGGTACATGAAACTTGACGAGGCCCATTTTATAGCCAATATTTCTTACGAGGCGTATTTGCCTGAGTAAAAACCAATAATCAAACATCGAGTAGCAATGGGATTTTTTGATATCAATTATGATTCGCTGCGCACACAGTTATTGCCCGTGCGACTGCGAAACAATAAGATGAAGGCGTGGCTCCGTTGTCTTATTTCGCCCATTAAGTGGTTGCATGTAAAATTCCTGCGGTTGCGTACTGAAGACGTTTACACACTGTCTCATACCGGACAGGTGGTTTATCTGGAGGCGGTTTTGAACGATACATTCGATCCTGTGGCGCGTGGTATCATGATTGTTGATGGCAGCTACGAAGACCCGATGTTTACCTATACCATACCAGAGGCCTCACCATGTTGGTTGGGTTTGGTGAGTGAAACAGGCATTTCCGGATTTGACACACCTGCTTCGTTACATACTATGGCCGAAACGGCTTTGCTGGGAGATGCCTTTATTGTCAGAGTCCCTTCGGCGGTTGTTTTTGATGAGTCAAGAATGCGTGCGTTGGTGAACAGATACAGAATTGCAGGCAAAAGTGTTTACAGCATCGTCGTTTACTAAACTATTTCAAAAGAAGAAGGAAAGACATGAAGACAATAGATTTTACGAAACCAGGTGGGTTCCCTCTGACACAAGATCAGCTGAATTACCTGCAGTCGGCCTATACAGAAGCCATTAATGCAGTTGCCGCGATGGGCGGGAGTGGTACAGTACCTGTGATTGTTAGCGGAATGGTAGTCGCCAACCCATCTCCGGGCGATTATTCGATAACCGACGGGTGGTTCTATTTTAATGGTGAGATGATCAGGTGTGTGGCATCGTCGGTTTCGGGTGCAAGTGGCGGTTCGGAAGCGTATGTTTCAATAGTTGAAACATCGTCGCCATTGGTATTTTTTGATGGCAGTACGCCCAACGTGATCAATGAAAAGGCTGCAAGTCTACTGGTCTTGCCGTCAGGTACGATCGCAGACGCAACGCGGTTCCCCTTGGCCGATCTTACACGATTTGGAAAACAATTTGGTATAGCCAATAGAGATGCTGTTTGGAAAACGCTCTCGGTAAGCACATCAGTGCCTGATGGAGGAGTAAGCGGTACCGTGTATTACAAGAAGGACTACACTGCCAATACGCTTCACTTAAGGGGGGTGCTCACAGCCGCGAACGCGCAAAACTTTGCTGCCTCACCTGGCTCACTTTATTATCTGATGGGCTCGTTGCCGGCTGAGTACACTCCGGTTAATACCGGGTATTTTGTTGCGCAGTACTTTGGCGCAGGTTTAATAAAAGATGATGTGGGTGTGGGCTGGATCAAGCAGGTGAATTGTGTGATAAATGCGGCTGGACAGTTATCAGTAAATTGGTTGAAGCCTGAATTGAGCGTATCGGGTTACGGTTTGAACCTCTCGGCTACTATTAGTCTTGAATAACTAGAATCTTGAGTTGTCCTGTTTGGTAAACAGCAGCAGGTATACAATAATGAATAGCATAGAGGTAGCTGCAGATGCGGCTGTTTTCAGCAACAACTGACCTATGTTGGATAGATTCCATAGCTCAACGCTGAAGAAAAGAAGGTGATGTAGTATAATGAGGAATGCGCTGTAAACCAGAAAAGGCATCCAGCCCATATTTTTGGTGGACGGTTGTAGCCCGGAATACTCTGAGAGATTTCGAGGCAGCAGCGCACTCAGCACGTTTGTTCTCAGATACGCAATAAGTACTGTGGCACAAGCATGCATCCCGGCTGTGTTCCCGAAAGAATCGACGGTTGCACCCAGCACAAAACCCGAAATAAGCAGCGCCCAAACCGGGGTTTCAAAAGGAAGCAGAAGAATAAACAGCGGATATATATAGGGGATGAAAACAGGGAAACCTGATGGTTCGCTCCACCACCGCAGCGTGATCTTATTGAGGATCAGCACCTGTAGTGAAACTATGATGCAAAACCTCAGAATATTTTTAAGATACACGTTCATACTGTTTTTCCTTTATCCTTTTTGTAAGGTACACAATCAGTTTAAGCGATCATTTTTTCATTGACGAGTCCTCTAGTTGCGTCTTTTCCTGGCGCATTTTATTTTCTACCACATACACATACTGAAGATTGGCAAAATCGGTTGACGACTTCAGGTAGATATGTTGCATGGCATTCTTTTTTATTGGTTCCGTTTTTATCACAGTGCCGATCAATACTTCAGGTGGGAAGTATAGTGAATAACTGTTGGTAAAAACGGAGTCTCCTTTTTTCACCTCAACTTGTTGCGGCACATCTATCATGGTAAGCACACGTGGATTTTTGCCCTCCCACACCACAAACCCGTTGGCTATGTTTTTCAAGCGCGCACTCACTCTTTGTTTGGCACTCAGCACAGAAAGTATGCTTGAGTAGTTGGCGGACACATGCTCCACGCGCCCCACTACACCCGAGCCGGATAGTACCGCCATGTTTTTTCCTATGCCATGACGGGATCCCCGGTTGATTGTGATAAAGTTATCAGTAGCATTTACAGAGTTGTTGATTACGCGCGCTGTCCGATACACGTATTCGGCGTACCTCACAATATGTTTCGCCGTATCCCCTACCTGGGTTTTGGTTTTTACCAATGAATCACTCAGTGTATCAAGGCTACGGTATTGTTCAATGATCTGACGCAGACGCGCGTTCTCGCTCTGTAAACTATCGTTCATCCGGCGCAAACCGAAATAATACACAACATCGTTCTGCTTTTTGTAGACCAGACCCGATACTGCATTTGCCGAGCTTACTATGTCATTTCCCTGAAGCGTATTGGTGCGTTCTATCATAACGATGCACATCACCTCTAATGTCAGGAACAAAATGAGGTTGAAGAAACGGCGTATGAAGAATATAAAATTGCGCACCCGTTCGGATTAATTTTATCGAGAGTTCATTACACAATAACTGCGTCCGTGCATCTTCCACTTGCAAAAAAGCGAAAGGTCAACAACTAAATCAAAGAGATTACTTCATGAGGAATGGCATCCTCGCAATGTTTTTGAGGGCCATACCGGTACCACGCACCACTGCACGCAGCGGATCATCGGCAACATGCACCGGAAGTTTGATCTTATGAGATATCCTTTTGTCAAGTCCTCTCAAAAGTGCACCTCCACCGGTCAGGTAAAGGCCTCTTCTGTAGATATCGGCGGCCAACTCGGGAGGAGTGCTCTCTAGTGCTTTGAGTATCGCTTCTTCTATTTTGAATATCGATTTATCCAGTGCTTCGGCAACTTCCTGATAGGATACCATTATCTGCTTAGGAATACCGGTAACCAGGTCTCGGCCATTAACAGCAATATCATCCGGCGGATTGTCAAGCTCTTTCAGCGCTGATCCTACATGTATCTTGATCTGCTCAGCAGTGCGCTCACCGATCATAAGACTGTGATACCGGCGCATAGCTTCCATGATGTCTCCGGTAAACTCATCGCCTGCTATTCGGATCGACTGATCGCATACTATACCGGCAAGGGCTATCACAGATATTCCGGTAGTACCACCACCTATATCAATGATCATATTTCCTGTTGGTTCCTCAACGTCAATACCAATGCCCAACGCAGCGGCCATTGGCTCGTGTATCATGTACACTTCTTTTGCTCCGGCTTGCTCGGCCGAGTCGCGCACAGCACGTTTCTCAACTTCTGTGATACTTGAAGGTATACATATTACCATCCTCCAGCTGGGCGGGAACATTGGCTTCTTAGGATACACAAGTTTTATCATCTCCCTCAACATGCCCTCGGCTGCATTGAAGTCTGCTATCACACCATCTTTCAGCGGACGTATTGTCTTCAGGTTCTCGTGGGTCTTTTCGTGCATCATCATTGCTTTCTTTCCCACGGCTACGATTTTGTTGGTAGTGCGGTCGATAGCAACTATTGATGGTTCATCAACAACCACCTGGTCGTTGTGTATAATTAATGTATTGGCTGTGCCAAGATCGATCGCAATTTCCTGCGTCAGAAATTTAAAAAAACCTAAAAAACTCATTACTCCGGGATTTATGACATCAAGCGCAAAAGTGCAAAAAAGTATTTCAAAACGAGGAAAAACCTGCCATTTTCAGCAAAAATATGCAAATATTGACGCCCCTCGGACTATTTTATTAACATGAAGTTTATTCATCTATCTGTTGTGATATTATTAATTATTACAATTGTGGGGTGGTAAAAAGCTCACGAAACGGTTCGCTGATATTTCGGAATGCGCGACAAACTTTTTCATTCATATGTGAATTATTTATTGCCCGATTCTACCGTCTTTTTTCCTACTTTTGCCCCTCGGGCGCTGAGCCCGATTTTTATGTCTGCTCATCTCCCCGGATATCGAATGACCTGCAAGGTTTCTTATCAGGTTGTAATATTTAATCTTTCATAATTTTTATAATGCCACGCGATCTATCTATCAAAAGTGTACTCATCATCGGTTCCGGACCAATTATTATCGGTCAGGCATGTGAATTTGATTATTCAGGTTCACAGGCTGCGAGGAGTCTTAGAGAGGAAGGGGTGAGGGTAGTCCTCATCAATTCTAACCCGGCCACCATCATGACCGACCCCATTATGGCCGACAGGGTGTATCTTTTGCCCCTCACTGTGGAGAGTATCGAGCAGATACTGGAAGAAAACCAGATAGATGCGGTATTGCCAACCATGGGCGGACAAACGGCTCTGAACCTTGCGAAAGAGGCCGACGAGTTGGGTATATGGGAGAGATATAATGTCCGCCTCATAGGTGTAGACATCAAGGCTATAGATAAGGCCGAAGACCGCGAGCTTTTCCGTAAATGGATGATAGAGCTGGGCGTACCTGTTGCTACTGCCAAAACAGCCAATTCGCTGCTGGAGGGTAAAGAGTTTGCACAGGAGATCGGTATTCCGTTGGTGATCAGGCCGTCATTTACTTTAGGCGGCACCGGTGGTGGCATAGTATTTAACAAAGAAGAGTTGGATGGCGCCTTGGAGAGAGGTCTTACCGCGTCTCCTATACATGAGGTGTTGGTGGAGAAAGCAGTGATGGGTTGGAAGGAGTTTGAGTTGGAACTGCTGAGGGACATGAAGGACAACGTTACTATCATATGTACTGTTGAGAACTTCGACCCCATGGGCATTCATACCGGCGACAGCATCACGGTTGCACCGGCAATGACGCTCAGCGATACAGCTTTCCAGTTGATGAGGAATACCGCAATACGTATGATGCGCGATCTGGGTAATTTCGCCGGTGGTTGTAACGTACAGTTTGCGCTGAACCCTGAGACCGAAGAGATAATAGCGATTGAGATCAATCCACGTGTCAGCCGTTCATCGGCGCTGGCATCAAAGGCGACAGGTTATCCGATAGCAAAGATCGCGGCAAAGCTTGCAATAGGGTATTCACTTGACGAATTGAGCAATCAGATCACACAAACCACCTCAGCTTATTTTGAGCCGGCACTTGACTATGTGATCGTGAAAATGCCGCGCTGGAACTTTGACAAATTCAAAGGGGCCGACGATACACTGGGCCTGCAGATGAAGTCTGTGGGAGAGGTAATGGCGATCGGTCGTACATTCCCGGAGGCATTGCAGAAGGCTTGTCAGAGTCTTGAAAACAATGCAACAGGTCTTTCGTTTATTAGTACCAGCCGGTTGAAGCCTGAAGAGTTGATAGATACGCTGAAGCGCCCTACCTGGGATAGGATCTTCAGGATAAAAGAGGCCATGGCTGCAGGCGTATCGATAAAAACAATTCGTGAGCTGACGCAGATAGATAGGTGGTTCCTGTACCAGATACAAGATATTGTGAATCTGGAAAATGAGATCAGGAAAATAAAACACCTTGATAAAATGCCTGAGGCATTGATGAGGGAAGCGAAAAAGATGGGCTTTGGCGATGAGCAGATAGCTGATCTACTGAGCGACTGCAGCGGCGAAGAGGTGTATGAATGCAGGAAGGCGATGGGAATTACCAGGGTATTCAAAATGGTAGATACCTGTAGTGCCGAGTTTGAAGCAAAGACACCTTATTATTACAGCACTTTTGAAAATAAGCCACAAACATCGCCACGCGCTATCCTCTCGAATGAGAGTATTGTAAGCGACAAAAAGAAGATCATAGTTCTAGGTTCAGGCCCCAACCGCATTGGCCAGGGAATTGAATTCGACTATTGCTGTACGCATGGTCTGCTGGCTATTCGTGAGTGCGGTTATGAGTCTATAATGGTGAACTGCAACCCCGAGACAGTGTCTACTGACTTTGATATTGCAGACAAGCTGTACTTCGAACCCGTTAACTGGGAACACCTTTGGGAGATAATAGAACATGAGCAACCGCATGGTGTTGTCGTTCAGCTGGGGGGGCAGACAGCATTGAAACTTGCGAAAAGGTTACATGAAAAAGGCATCAGGATCATTGGCACGTCTTTCGATAATATGGACATTGCCGAAGATCGCGGAAGGTTCAGCGATACCCTGAAGGAATTAAATATTCCATATCCACGATACGGAACTGCATATACCACCGACGAGGCAATAGAAGTGGCCAACGAGGTTGGTTATCCTGTTTTGGTGCGTCCGTCTTATGTGTTAGGCGGCCAACGCATGAGGATCGTGATCAACGACGATGAGTTGGAAAAGAGTGTGGTAAGTCTGCTGAAACACTTGCCGGGAAATAAGATCCTTATAGACCACTTCCTCGACAGGTGTCAGGAAGCAGAGGTAGATGCAATATGCGATGGTGAACAGGTGCACATAATGGGAATTATGGAGCACATAGAGCCGGCAGGTATCCACAGCGGAGATAGCCATGCATTGTTACCCGTGTTCAATCTTGGTCCATTAGTTGTAGAGGAGATGGCTGATATTGCCAAAAAGATCGCACTTCGCCTCAACGTACGCGGGCTCATCAATATTCAGTTTGCGATAAAGGACAACAAGGTATATGTGATCGAAGCAAATCCGCGCGCAAGCCGTACCACGCCATTCATTGCAAAAGCATACAATATTCCATACCTGAATATCGCCACGAAGGTGATGCTGGGTGAAAAGAAACTGAAGGATTTTGTAATGGAAAAGAAACTGGATGGATTCGCGGTAAAAGAGCCGGTGTTCAGTTTTAATAAGTTTCCGAATGTGAACAAAGAACTGGGGCCCGAAATGAAAAGTACCGGCGAAGCGATCAGGTTCATTAAAAATCTGCGCGACCCTTGGTTCAGGCAGCTGTATAAGGAACGTAGCATGCACCTGAGTAAGTAAGCAGATGTGCTTGCAAGCAAAGGATTTTACTGTTCAGCAATTTTCAAATATATTTACTCAAAAATATATTCAGTGCGTTCATTTACTGCTATCATCATCCTTTGCTGTGTTGTTCTGAAAGGTTACGGACAAATAACCCTTACTTCTGCCGACTACCCGGCGGCGTTGGTGGGAACCGACAGCCTGAAACAATTAAGTTACGGTTCACCCCTCCCCTCTCTGGTACCGACATTGGGAGGTATATGGGATTTGACCGGGACAACAGATAGTGGTGCTGATCTGTTGTCTTTTCGCGTGGCAGTTCCATCGTATCAATACGGGGACACTTTAGGAGGGAGTGTTGGCATGTTTGCCTACTCCAAAACGCGGGCACACTCTGTAACAAGTGCCGGGCTGTTTGCGTACAACGATATAGTGTCGTCTTCTGAGTATAGTCTGACAACAATTACGTTAGGTCCAACCGATTCAATTTTCATCCCAGCGCAAACAAACATCTATACCACGCCTTTGGTCAAAATAGCATTTCCGATAACCAATGGCAGTTCGTGGCAGTCTGTTTTTTCGTCAGATCTTACATTTGAGCTGTCTCTTGCTGCATTCTCGCTATCCCACCAGCAGTTTACACAACGTCGTTTCACGATACGTAAGGATACTGTAGTTGGCTGGGGTAAGGTGCGCGTAAAAAATTCTGCCGGTGCCCCGTCGCCATACATCAATGTACTGCAAATACAGACGCCTACCTACACTACCGACAGTTTTTACATGGGTAGTTCTGTTGCTCCCGGCGTCTACTTGACATTATTGGGTCTTACACAGGGGAAGAAGGATACGAGCTATACTCAATATTTCTACCGCACCGGAGAGGTTACACCGCTGGTGTCAGCGAGCTACAAAGATGCCGGTTTCACCGTCCCTTCAAAAGTTATTTATCACCACCAACGACTGGAGACCGTAGGTTTGGGAAAAGTTAGTGGCGCAACAAGCATCAGTGTTTATCCCAATCCCGCGACAAATGAGCTTCATGTTAGGTTGCCTCAAAGCAGCCCCTACGATTACACGGTCACCGATATTTCCGGCAAAGTAGTGTTGAGTGGCCGGATCGACGGGTCAAAGGAAGTAGATTGCATTTCATTGCCGCAATATTGCGTGGAAGGTCTGTATCAGATCAAAATCAGTAGCAACGGAGAAACAAAGTACACTACGCAGTTGGTGATAAGCAGGTAAGTAGAAAAGCACAAAAGACAACCAATGGATGTAAACGAGCGCTTAATAAAACGTCCGGCAACTGTGGCGCTTGCAGCCATGGTTGTTTTGCTGGTCGGAGCGTTGGTCTGGTATAGAGAACGCGTGTTTTTTGCTGATGCTTCATTCGTTGTTTTCAACGTCCTTAACTACAAAAGATTCTATATACAGGAACACCGTCTGGGTTCATTTGTTACGCAGATGGTACCACTGATAGGACAGAAATTCAATGCACCTGTCAAGACTATTCTGATTGCCTATTCACTCAGCTTCAACGTATTTTATCTGGCTGTTTCTTCTTTTCTGTATTTCGCGTTCCGACAATACAAGCTCACCATAGCAATGGCATTGTATTATTTGTTGTTTGTAACATCATCCTATTACTGGACAAACAATGAGATCCATCAAGCCGTGGCATGGTTGTTTTTCACCCTGGGCACAATGCATTATATGCATGAACGAAACGTAAATGGGGTATTACAGTACTTACTGTTCTTCGTTTTAGCCGCTATAACAGTTTCTACTCACTTCATAGTCATAATCCCACTTGTTTATATCTGGGTATTCTTGTTGATGAACCGCGAGGTATCGGTGTTATCTATGAGGCAAATCTGGACCTATAGTGCCGTACTTGCAACAGTAGTTGCTATTAAATTCATGTTCAGTATCAGTCAGCCATACGACGGTGCTGCACTTCATGGTGTTACTCATTTCAGTATCAAAGACATTCTTCTTTCGTGGCGCACACCTGTTATTAAGGTTTTCGTGAAACGATGCCTCACTTTGTACTGGCCTGCGATATTTGTTCTGCTTGCCGGATTATGGTCGCTTTACAAAACGGGTAACAAACGCTTGTTGGCGTGGACAATAATGTCGTTGATAGGCTACGGCGTCGTTATGAGTCTTACTTATGGAGGTTACGACGCCGACTTTGCCCTTTTCCATATTGAGAGCGAGTGGATGTCTTTGGGTATCATTTGCGCTATGCCGTTTGTGTTCTTCTATCTTCCACGATTAAAGCCGGCAACATCAACGTTGGTTGTTGCAGTTATTATTGTTGTGCGGCTGGGATACATTTATGCCTACGCCGGTGAGTATGAATGGCGGACTGAATTTAAAGAAAGGGTATTTGCTGAAATGAAAGAGCGCGGCATCACCAAGCTCGCCCTATATGCCGACAAAGACATTAGAAAGAGATTGATGCTGGATTGGTCGCTGCCTAATGAATGTATACTCATGTCAGCGATGAATGGTGACAAGCCGCAACGGACATTCTGTATCATTGACTCGGGCGATAATCCCAAGCGCGAAGCTTTGCTGAAGCCCCGCGCCATCAGCATAAGTTTTGACATGCTGGTACCCGAAAATCTTAATCGGCAGTACTTTGATATTGATACATCTACTCCGTACAATATAATGGCATATACTGAATTGATCAAATAACAACATTTTTATAACAGGCAAAGTGATACCTTGCCCCTTTAAAAGAAACTGAGATGAAAGCCAAAAATCCGAAAGACACCTTTGTTGTGATGTCGGAACTGGTGTTGCCGAACGACACCAATACACTGGGCAACCTGATGGGTGGCCGCTTGATGCACTGGATGGACATTGCCGCGGCAATTGCTGCACAGAAACACTGCAGTTGTCCTGTTGTTACTGCCTCTGTAGATAATGTATCATTTGCCAATCCCATAAAGTTGGGCAACCTGCTAACAATTGAGGCCAAGCTTACACGCTCGTTCAATACTTCCATGGAGGTGTTCATTCGTGTGTGGGGCGAGGACCTTTCTGCTCAATACAAGTATCTCTCCAACGAAGCTTACCTGACCTTTGTGGCGCTTGATCCTAATGGTCGTCCGAGAAAAGTGCCGGAGCTGATACCAGAGACCGAAGAGGAAACAAGAATGTTTGACGGCGCACTTCGCCGCAGGCAGCTGCGACTGATTCTGGGTGGAAAGATGAAGGCAGAAGATGCCGGAGAACTTCGTGCACTATTCGTTAAGTAAGACTCAATAACATCATTATGATCACAGATCGCAAAATAGCACCCCCGATACACGATGCAGTTGAATTCGACTATGTGTTGCCGGCTATCAACAAAGTAAGCCTCGACAATGGCCTGCCCCTTTACTGGCTCAATGCCGGCGTGCAGGACGTGGTAGAGATCGACTGGGTCTTCCCTGCCGGACTTTGGTATGAGCAGTCACCATCTGTAGCGCACGCAGCAGCAGCATTACTGAAGAGTGGGACATCTAAATACACCTCTCAACAGATTCACGAAGCGCTGGAGTTTTATGGTGCCCAACTCAAAGTGAGTGCCGGCAACGACAAGGCCACCGTGACGCTGCACACCATGACAAAGCACCTTCCGCAACTTCTGCCTATGGTAGTGGAGATGCTCACAGACAGCGTCTTCCCTGAGGCTGAGTTGGAACTACACAAACGCAACGCCATTCAGAAGTTGCTGGTGCACCTGCGTCAGTGCGAGTTTGTTGCCAACCAACAAATAGACTCGCTGATGTTTGGCGAGGAACACCCTTATGGCCGCTATTCACGCAAAGAGAAGATCGAAGCACTGAAGCGGGACGATGTAGTTTCGTTCTATCACAGTTGTTATAACCTGGCCAATGTGAAGATCTTCATGGGTGGCAAGATAGGCGATGCCGAAGTGAAGGTGCTGAACGATAACTTCGGCAGGCTTCAGTTAAAGCCCGCTGAGGCCACGTCAGGCGAATATCCGGTGCAAAGCGCTACAGAGCGCAAACACCGCATCAGCAACGATCCCAATGGTGTGCAGGGCGCTATACGTATCGGGCGACTGTTCCCCAATCGTCACCACCCCGACTACACCCCCATGGTGGTACTCAACACTCTGTTCGGCGGTTACTTCGGGTCACGCCTGATGAGCAACATACGCGAAGAGAAGGGCTACACTTATGGTATATACAGTTCACTCGCGCCCGATCTGAATGGTGGCTCACTCACCATACATACCGAGACCGGCAGAGACGTTGTGGAACAAGCCGTAGCAGAGATATACAAAGAGATGGAGCTGCTGTGCAACGAGCCTGCCGACGATGAAGAGTTGCTGTTGGTGAAGAACTACCTGCTGGGCGGCCTTCTTGGCGACCTCGACGGGCCGTTCTCTATACTGCACCGCTGGCGCAGCATCATCCTCAACGGCTTCGACGAAAACTATTTCAACAATAACGTAAAGATCTACAAAACTATAACGCCTGCTGAGTTGCAGGCGTTAGCTCGGAAATACTTCGATCCGAAAGATTATTATGAGGTGGTGGTCATTTAGACCACCACTTTTTTTTAGCGGAAAATGTACAGCAGGCCCATACCCAGCAATGCCACACCGGCTATCGCCGCCCACAGCATTGTGATAACACGCTTGTAGTTTTCGTTGGCGGCTTTGATGCTGCTCAACTCATTGATATTGTTGAGGATGTTCTCCATCCGAGAGAAAGCCGTTTCACCCTTGATCACATAGTCGTAAGCGCCATGCTTCATACTGTCGATGGCCACTTCCAGTTTATCCTGACCGGAGAGCATGATCACCTGTATGTTGGGGTGCAGTTCTTTTATCCTTTTCAGTACCTCTACTCCGTTCTGCGCATCAGGCAGGTGAGAGTTCAGGTGGAAGTCCAGTACCACAATCTCAGGGTTCAGGTGCATATCTTGTAAAGCAGTTTCGCCGCTTTCGTATGTTTTTATCTGGTAACTGAAACGCTCAGAGATATAATCTTTAAGCATTTCATTCTGAATGGGCTCGTCGTCCACCAGAAAAATATACCTTTTACTTTGTTCAGCTGCCATAAAATAATTTTCAATTGTTTAGAAAAGTAAATTGAAATTTTCAAAAATCAAAATATCTACGTCACATTCGGGCAAAAAGC
>JACCEA010898745.1_pt1 | contig 80732 bp, 78 predicted proteins | sample 7449851 | NCBI WGS metagenome assembly JACCEA01 (sample SAMN15323453, study PRJNA562643) | freshwater metagenome | isolation source: river surface water | place: USA:Blue River Watershed | collected 2017-08-18 | reverse complement strand
CATCAAGTGCGAAATGACTAAGAGTCTGATTTTAAGACAGCATCTTTAATAATTTTATTTTTATGAAAAAATATTTATTTATTTTAACTATAATGTTGTGTTTTAATGCTGCAAATAGCCAAGTTTTGTACGCTGAAAATTTTGACAATTTAACCTTAGGGAACGTAGGTACCGACTTTACAGGTGCTACACCTGGGCAAGGCGGGTGGTATACTTATTCACGTGCGGATAATGTTCCTTCTGATGCTGGAAACAATTATTTCAAAATTGTATCGGAGCCCAATAAAGGAAAAGTTTTACAAACAACTGCTCTACCTAGCATAGGGTCAAACTATCTACTAAAAAGTGGAATAGACAATTTATGGAATAACAGAAATCAAGGAAATAATGTTTTAAAAGTAACCTATGATTTTTTTACAGGACCCAATTCATCTTTTTCTGGTCCTAATAAAGGTTTTTATATCGTGAAAAATAGTGATTTTAATAATATAGTGAGCAATTATATGGCATTATTAACATACGTCCCTTTGAATGGAGGTATGAATTTAGGACCAACTCCTTTTAACTTATCCCAAAGTCAATATCCTAAATTGCAACCTAACACATGGTACACTCTAACTTTTTATATTGACTATACCAACCAAAAAATTTATTTTTCTATTCCTTCTCTCGGTTTTATCGTAGTGCATACAAGTCAAAATCAAATTCCCACTGCAGTCTCAATTGTACTCCAGCACAGCACTTCAACGGTTATGGCGTCTGATTACAAATGGGATAACTTTGTAATTTCAGCCGTCAACACTGTTCCTTTAAATACAAAGGATTTTGTCTCTGAAAAATTTAACTTATACCCCAACCCAGCAACAAATGTAGTTAATATAAGCAATGCAGTTAACATGCAGGTAAACCAAATTACGGTGTACACTTTAGCAGGTAAACAAGTGAGTACACAAGCTTACAATAACCAGGCAGAAATACATCTAAATGTAGAAAATTTAGCAAGCGGTACGTATCTATTGTATTTACAAACAGCACAAGGTACAGCGGTTAAAAAACTTATAAAAAAATAGATTAAAATTCAAACATTCATAATAGCCGGGTATTAAACTCGGCTTTTATTATTCATAACTCAATTAAAAAGAAAGTTATACAACTTTACGGTTTCATATAATAAAACAAAAAAGACAAAACTAATTTTATAATTAGCCTTGTCTTTACTGTATATTTAAAATACAAAGTTTTGCTTTTGTATTTTTTACCAAATGTATTTTGTATGGTAAAATTATCTAGAAACCGATAACGAATCGGTTGTAGGAACATCTATAATTGGTACTACAGCTTCGTTAACCGGAATAATAAATTCGGTAAGCCATTCGTTAGATTTTTGCGTATTTAAAGTTGAATTTACATAAAATGCAATTGGTTTTATATCTGCACGCTGGGTAAGATTTTTTGCAATAATTTCTTTTTTCACTTCGTTCCAAGCCTTATCACTGTGAATGTAATCACCTGTTAAAACTGTTTTGTAGCCGTAAAAAGCAGGTAATTTTTCACATATAACATCACTACCCTCTGTAGTACTAAAAAAAGTGCGAATAGGCATACAAACCGCATATTGTACATTACCCGATAACATATTAATGTTTTCAAACACTGTAAATGGCGATCCATAGGGTTGCAATTCAAAATTTTTAGCAAAATTTTTCATATGTTCCATACTTTGAAAAATTTTATCGCCTAAATTTTCAATATCTGATTCTACAATTTGTTTCATATAAAACATTTCTGGTATTGCTACTATACCTTCGTTTTTTATAGAAAAGTTTTTAAGTCCGTTTAAAATATTTTTAGAGATATTACCCAAACATTTTTTAAACGTTGGTGCAATAATACTTTGTGGAGTTCCTTGAAAAAATATTTCGAATTTTTCTTTAAACGATAAGTTACCTTTTATTTGCCAACCAATTGTAGTATTTCCATTAACCTCGTTAAAATACATTTTTGTATCGTAAGCGTTTCCATCTATATTCAATTTTAAGAAAATTGTATCATTAGGAATTGATTTTGTAATAGTAGCATTGTTACTATTCCACACTACTTTTGCATTTGTTCCTTTGTAAATAGAATCTAACTTAAAGTTTTCAGGTGTATTATCCCAAGTATTCCAATCGGCAAAGTTTTGTAGATTGTTTACATATCTAAACACACGTTGATTAGACAAAGCCGTTTTTTGAGTAACATTTATTTGATATTCACTTTTACCTGTGGCAATAAATACAGATAAAAACACTACTGCCAATAAGGCAATAATAAAAATATACTTTATAATTTTCATAAACTATTTTAGTTTTTTAGTGTGGTTTTAATTACAAAAAGTAATATTATGAACAATATAAAAGAAATTAAAACCCACAAACTACCTTTGTAGTAGCGTTTATGCATTTTTAAATCTTTACGATACATAAATACCATTACGATTACAAAAACTACAATAAAAATACAAGCAAAAATAATTTGACCTTGGGTAAACATAACTTTTTTATACAAATATATACAATTATTACAATTTAGTGATAGTACACTCAAAAAACAACAATTTTGGATATTTTTAGTATATAATACCCTATAAAAATAAAAAAAGCTTGCAAAAAGCAAGCTTTGAATTTAAACTTTAACTGTCCAATTAAAAGGATCGGCAATTAATTTATTTTGAAGTTTAGTTAGTTCATTTTTCAATTGCAATGCATACGATTCATCGTCTGCCACATTTGGCAATTCGTAATAATCATCTTTATAAGCAAAACCTTCCATTTGATTAATTACTGCCGCAGTTCCTGCTCCAAAAATTTCTTTCAACGAGCCGTTTTTAGCTGCTTCAATTATATTTTCTACTTTAACTGGTTCAATTTTAACATCGTAACCTAAATGTTGTGCTAAAACAATTAAACTTTTACGCGTTACACCGTCTAAAATTCTATCAGAAGTTGGTGCTGTATATAAAGTATCATTAATTCTAAAAAACACATTCATGGTACCCGATTCTTCTAAATGGGTATGGTTTGAATCTGTCCAAATAATTTGATTATAGCCCGCTTCTTGCGCTAATTTTGTAGGATAAAATTGTGCTGAATAATTCCCTGCCGCCTTAGCAGCACCAATTCCACCATTTGCAGCTCGACTAAAATAATCGGCAATTTGCACTTTAATTTTTCCTGAATAATATGATTTTGCTGGCGATAATAAAATACAAAATAAAAATTCGTTTGAAGGACTAGCAATTACACCACTTTCAGTAGCAATCATAAAAGGGCGTATGTATAGGGAATTACCTAACCCTTTTTTAACCCATTGATTTTCTATCTTAATTAGTTCTTTTAAACCACCTATAAAACGAGTTTCGTCTATTGTAGGCATAGCTAAACGAGTAGCCGATTTGTTAAAACGATTAAAGTTTTCATCGGGTCTAAAAAGCCATATATCGCTATTTTCGTCTTTATAAGCTTTCATTCCTTCAAAAATTGCCTGCCCATAATGAAAAACTCGAGCCGATGGATCTAAAGTGATAGGTTCGTAAGGTTTAATTTCTAAAGCACCCCATTCGCCATTTTTATATTCACATGTTAGCATATGATCGGTAAACTTGGCACCAAATTTTACATTTTCAAAATCGAAAGAATCAATTTTAGAATCGGTAACTTTAGTTAGTTTCAAGTTGTTTAAAATGTTTAAATCCATTTCTTTGTAAGCTAATATAATTTGTTATGTTGTTTATTTTTTACAAAGTTAGAAAAAAAATCAACTTAAATACGTTTAAATTTACGTAATTAATACCTTAAATTAACTTTTGATAACAATTATTCAATAACAATAAAAAATATGTTTTCAAACTTATAAAAAAGCATCACTTTTATAGTACAATTTCTATATTTGTAAAAAAATATTTAAAAATGAAAAAAATCGTATGCTTATTTTCTATAGCAACAATGATGGTAGCTTGTGATAAAAAAAATAATGAAACAAAAGATGCTACAGATAAAACAATTGCAGAAAAAGTAGATTATCAAGTTTTTGGTGATAGTATTACAGCTGATGGTGCAATTACAAGTGCTGAAATGTTATCAAAATTTGAAAGTATGAAACCAACCGACACTTTAACTGTTAAAGTTGCCTCTGAAATTACTGCAACTTGTAAAAAGAAAGGTTGTTGGATGACCCTTAATTTAGGTAATGATAAAGAAGCTTTTGTAAAATTTAAAGATTACGCTTTTTTTGTTCCAAAAGAAGGTGCAGAAAATCATAAAACCATTATTTCGGGTAAGGCTTTTATTGAAGAAACACCTGTTGATGAACTTAAACATTACGCACAAGATGCAGGTAAAACAAAAGAAGAAATTGAAGCTATTACTCAACCAAAAGTTGAATATCGTTTTATGGCCGATGGAGTTTTAATTGCTAAAAAATAATGAAAAATACAGCTCTTTTATTAATAGCCCTTTTAGCTTTATCGTGTAATAAAAAAACAGATAACGTAAGTAAAGAAGCAATTAAAGATACCGTTTCAACATCAAACTTTAAAATGTATGATATGAGTGAAATGGCAGCTTTAATGGAACAAATGTATGCGCACAACACGCAATTAAAAGAACGTATTTTAAACAAAGAAGATTTAGGTACTTACCCCGTTGCGTTTGATAAAATACACACTGCTATTTTAACTGAAAGTTCTGATCGAGATGCCTTTTTTAATGAACAAGCTATAAAATTTATTGCGTTACAAAAAGCAATTTATGCCGATACAGTTCAAGCAAAAGAAAATTACAATAAAATGGTAAATCAGTGTTTAGAGTGCCATTCTAAAAAATGCGGTGGACCTATACCTAGAATTAAAAAACTATTGATCCCTTAATGGAACGTGAAATTATTGTAACAGATGACGGTTCACACTCGCTTTTTGTTAAAAACATGGGCGAAACCTTCCATTCTAAACACGGTGCAGTACAAGAATCGGTTCATGTGTATATAAATAATGGTATAAAAAGATTAGAAAACAACCAAATTAGTGTTTTGGAGTTTGGTTTTGGTACTGGTTTAAATGCCTTATTAACTTTACAGTTTGCTACCGATACAAATAAAAAAATTAAGTATGAAACTATTGAGGCTTTTCCTTTGATTAAAGAAGAATATCAATCTTTAAATTATAATAAGTTTGTATCTACCAATGTATCGTTGCAATATTTACACGAATTGCCATTTGGAAAAACACATGAGGTTACGCCTTTATTTGCATTTCAAAAGCATCATAATAAAATAGAAGATTTTACAACGAATAATACGTTTGATATTATTTATTTTGATGTTTTTGGTTACGATTATCAAAGTGAACTTTGGTCTAAAGAAATTTTAACAAAAGCCTATCAATTTTTAAAACCAAACGGCTTGTTTGTAACGTACGCTTGTAAAGGTATAGTAAACAAACAACTAAAAGAAATTGGTTTTACAGTTGAAAAATTAACTGGTCCGCCAGGTAAACGAGAAATGATTTGTGCTGTTAAAAAAAATTAAAACATACTATTTTTATCATTTCATTCGTTATATTTATAAAAAAGAAAAACTATGACAGAACGCTTATCGCACACCATAAAAATTTTAGAAAAAGTAAGTTTTAATAAAGATTTATTTATAAAGGAATTTACAAAGGCTATTAACTTTTTATTACCTTTTGAAATAGATCAATTAAAAGAATGGATTGTTGATTACACAAAAAATAAAACAGAATTTAAAGATGTTTTATTATTAGTATAAAAAAAGATGGAAAATTCCATCTTTTTTTTATGTATTTAATTTTGGGCTAATAATTTCGATATCTTGAAAAGCAATAGCACCTTTAACTACCCCCGAAATAGTATTGCGAATCGCATCAATAATATGAATTTTTAATTCATTTCTTGAAAAAATTAAACTTACCTCACGCGATGGCTTGGGATTTGCAAATTCAACAAGATTTAACTTATCCTTTTCATTTAACTGCAAAGTATGCAAATAAGGTAAAAAAGTAACACCTAAGCCTTCGTTTGCTAAACCTACTAAAGTTTCAAAACTACCCGATGTTAATTCAAATCTACGTTTGTGATCTAATTTTGAAGCTTTACAAATATTTAAAATACCATTTGTAAAACAATGCCCATCTTGTAAAAGTAAAATATCGTTTATATTTAAATCATCGGCAGATAATAGTGATTTATTTTTATTAAAACTATTTGGAAAATACCCAACAAAAGGCTCATAATACAATACAATTTCTTTTAAATCGGGCTCACGCAAAGGAGTTGCAGCAATTGCGGCGTCAAGTTGTCCTTTTTTTAATCTATTAATAATTTCGTCGGTAGTATGTTCTTCAATTATTAAATTAAGTTTAGGATATTTTTTAATAAAATTATTCAAGAACATTGGTAAAAGCGTGGGCATAATGGTTGGTATAATACCTATTTTAAATTCGCCACCTATAAAACCTTTTTGTTGCTCTACAATATCCTTAATACGGTCGGCTTCGTTTACAATACTTTGTGCTTGTGCAACAATTTTCTTACCTACTTCGGTTAATTGAATAGGTTTTTTATTTCTATCAAAAATTTTAATATCTAGTTCTTCTTCTAATTTTTGAATTTGCATACTTAAAGTAGGCTGTGTTACAAAGCATTTTTCTGCTGCAATTGTAAAATTTTGAAACTCGGCTACAGCAAGTACATAATTTAATTGTGTAATTGTCATTTTTAATGATTTTATCTATGAAATCATCATTTTTATTGATAATTCTTAAAACAAATATCGACTATTTATTTGTAATTTTGAATGAATACAAAAAATATTAATATGAAAATTTTAGGATTACCACAAACAGAAACCAAAGAAAACATTGAACTTTTAAATGTATTATTATCTAATTTTCAAGTATATTATCAAAATTTACGAGGTTTACATTGGAACATTCGTGGAAAACGATTTTTTGAATTGCATGTTAAGTTTGAAGAACTTTACAACCAAGCACAATTGCGTATTGATGAAATTGCAGAACGTGTACTTACTTTAGGTGGAACGCCTTTACATACTTTTGAAGATTATTTAAAAAACAACAAATTAAAGGTTGCAAAAAACATTACAAACGATGATGAAGCTGTTGAAATGATTGTACAATCTTTAGCAGAATTATTGGTAATTGAAAGAGACTTATTAGAAAGAGCTGGAGCTATTAATGATGAAGGAACTAATTCTATGATGAGTGATTTAATTACCGAACAAGAAAAGCAAATTTGGATGATGCAAGCATTTTTAGGATAAAAAAAAGTGGGTTTAAAAACCCACCTTTTTTAATTGTTTAACATTACAGGCATTACAAGCATTGTAACTGTTTCGCCTTCATCTAATCCATCAATAGGTGTTAAAATACCTGCGCGGTTAGGTAACGACATTTCTAATTGTATTTCGTCTGATTGTAAATTGGTTAACATTTCCGTTAAAAAACGTGAATTAAAACCAATTTGCATATCATCTCCTTGATAATCACATGTTAAGCGCTCGTCTGCTTTATTTGAGTAATCAATATCTTCAGCAGAAATATTTAATTCGGTTCCAGCAATTTTTAAACGAATTTGGTGTGTAGTTTTATTAGCATAAATAGCCACACGGCGTACTGAACTTAAAAATTGTGTACGTGATATAATTAACTTATTAGGGTTTTCTTTTGGTATAACCGCTTCGTAATTTGGGTATTTACCATCAATTAATCTACAAATTAATGTATAATTATCAAAACTAAACATTGCGTTAGAATCGTTATATTCAATTACAACTGAAGCATCAGATGTTGCTAAAATATTTTTTAAAATATTTAGCGGTTTTTTAGGCATAATAAAGTTTGTTTCTGCCGTACTAATCACATCGGTTCTAGAATATTTTACTAATTTATGTGCATCGGTAGCAACAAAAATAGCACCTGTTGGAGAAAACTGAAAATATACACCCGACATTACAGGGCGTAAATCATCGTTACCTGCTGCAAAAATGGTTTTACTTATGGCTGTGTGTAAAATCTCAGCACTAATATCAGATTTTAATGGATCTTCTAGCATTTCAGCCTTAGGAAACTCATCGCCTGGTAAATATGCTAAAACATATTTTCCTAAATCAGAACTAATTTCAATAGTACTGTTTTCCTTTACGGTAAATGTCAATGGTTGCTCAGGAAATGTTTTTAAAGTCTCTAATAATAAACGTGCTGGTACAGCAATTGCGCCTTCACTTGTTGATTCAATCTCTAAAGTTGCGGTCATGGTAGTTTCTAAATCCGATGCCGATACTTTTAATTGATTTTGATCAAGTTCAAATAAAAAATTATCAAGTATATGTAAGGTATTGTTACTATTTATAACGCTTCCTAAAACCTGCAATTGTTTCAATAAATACGAGCTCGATACAATAAATTTCATCACTTTTTTTTTATTAATGCCGTTTTATGGCGATTTGTACAAATATATCTCTTTTAATGCGAAAACAAAACTTTATTTTTAATACTATTTAGTGTATTTCTTTTTGCGTAAATATGTAAACACAAATCCAAAAATAGCTAAAATTAACAAGGGAATTGTTACTATAACACTGCGAATATAGTTGTAATCACTATACACTTTTTCTTTATCTAACAATGCTAAATTAACTTCTTTGGTTCGTAAATTTATTAAGCCTGTGTCATCTAACAAATAACTAACTGCGTTTATCAAAAATTCTTTATTACCATAAAGGGTGTTGGTCCATTTATCATAACCTAATTCCATTGGCTGATATTGCTGATCTAACTGATTTTTTACAATATCACCATCAGAGATAACAATCATTTTTGTTGGTTTGCCTTCGTTTAAATAATTTGCCGATTTAAACGGAACAATACGGTTTTTAAAAACCGATGTAAACTTACCTTCTAACAAAACAGCTAAAGGAAACGATTGCATTTTTACTGCTTTAGGATCAACTTTTTCATTAATAGTGTTGGCCAAACTTACAATACTAGGCGCCCCTACTTTAACCGACATTGGTGACGATGCAAGTAATACCGTTTTTTTAATATTATTTTTTAATGTATCTATTGAATTGGCAAAATCGAATTTTACCACTTCTATGTTCTTAACAATTGGGTGGTTAGATCCACTTACCACATAAGGAGCAAATTTCCAATTATACGTTTCATATACCGTTTCGCTACCTTGTTTCCCCGTTGCTAATTTTATAGGCGAACCGTACTCATCTTTTACTAAATCTGGGTTAACACGTACACCATATTTAAACAACATTTCGCCTAAACTTTGGTCTTTAGGATACACTAACATTTCGCTTGTAGGGTTATACAAACTGTCCATATCTGCTTGTACTTGATCTAACATCCAAATAGATTTTCCACCGTTCATAACAAATTGATCTAAAACTTGAATTTGGTTTTCATTAAATGCTTTAGTTGGTTTTGTTATAATCGCTAGATCGTAAGCTTGCAAATCAGTTAACGTTTTTTGTGGATTTACTGCAACACTATCTAAAGTAAAAGGTGCTATGTAATATGTATCTTTTAAAGTTCGTAAAAAATCGGCAATATATACATCATTAGGCTCACCAATTCCTTTAATAACAGCAATTTTTTTAGATTTTTTTGTATTGATTTTATGAATAGCTTCGGTTATAGAATATTCTAAATGTTGAACTGAAGAAGCTATTTTTTCTTCGGTTGAAGATTGCATCATACCTTTTATTAACTGAATATTGGCATGATTTTCACCTTTTGTAGCCACAGCCCACGGAAAAACCATTTCTTGGGTTTGTTTACCTTTATCGTTTACCGAAATATTTATTGGTTTTAAGCCACTAGCAAAAAGTTTTTGCGCAATGTGCGACGCTTCTTTTTCGTTTGCTAACGGATTTACAAAAACAAAATTTATATTGCTGTTGTACGCATTAAATTCTTCTAAAAGTTGCTTCGTTTCAGTTTGAAGCTTACGTAATTCGGCAGGGAAATTTCCTTCTAAATAAACATCAACATAAACAGGTTCGGTAACTTTATCTAAAATATTTTTTGTTGTTTTTGAAAGTGTATAACGTTTATCAGCAGTTAAATCAAACCTATGAAAAACAAAACTGCCCACTGTATTTAAAAGTATTAAAGCTGCTGTAATACCTAAAAACGATTGTATTTTTTTATTGATTTTCATTATTTACGAATGTTTTTAAGGTTAAACACTGTTGCCATTAAAAAGAAAACGGTAATTGTTGTAAAATAAATAATATCGCGGGTATCAATTACACCTCTACTTATACTTTTAAAATGGTAGCTCATTCCTAATTTTTCAATAAAAGTTGCAAAAGATTGTATTAATTCTGCCAATTGTTCAAATCCAACATACAAAACAAAGCAAATTACCACTGCTGTGATAAATGCTACTATTTGATTTTCTGATAACGATGAACAAAAAATTCCAATACTGCAATAAGCAGCAATTAAAAATAGTAATCCTAAGTACGCCCCTATTGTACTTCCTAAATCCATATTACCTGCAGGCAAACCATAAGGATTTAAAATAACCACATATAAAATTGTTGGCAAAATGGCAATAAGTACTAATAAAAAAGCGCCCAAAAATTTGCCTACAACTATTTGTTGCAAACTTAAAGGTTTGGTTACTAAAAGTTCAATGGTTCCTTGTTTGCGTTCGTCTGAAATACTTTTCATAGTAATTGCAGGTATAAGCAGTAGCAAAACCAAAGGTGCTAATTTAAAAAACGGAGTTAAATCATTATATCCGCTTTGTAAAATATTGTATTGCCCGTCTACAATCCATAGGAAAATTCCATTTAAAATTAAAAATACGGCAATAACTAAATATCCAGTTAATGAACCAAAAAACGATTTAATTTCTCTTAATAATATTGCTTTCATTATATAACAATCAAAAATTTAAGGATGTAAAGGTTGTAAAATTTGTGAATATTTCAAAAAATTACGGTAAACTAACTAATTTATCTACACTCCATGCTTCGGGTTTATCTTTAAAGAACTGTTTTGTAAATTTCCAAACACTCTTAAAAAGTTCTGAATTGCGATAATTTTCCAAATCAGATTCGTGGTTCCAAACCGAATAGGTAAAAATAATACTTGGGTTATTTTTATCTTGATATACTTCTAAAAAGTTGTTCCCAGGAAAATTGCGAATTAAATGCTTCACTGTGTGAAAATGTTCAAAAAATTCAGGAATTTTCTCTTCATGAAAACTCATTTTAACTATACGTACAAACATATTTTATTAATCTATAAATTCAATAATTACAGTATCGCGGTACAAAACACCCAATAAACTTTTAGGATTACCAATATTTTCGTCGTCAGATTTGTAAATAGCCATTTGTAAAAAATCTAAATCGTTAAAAATAAACAACATATCACCTTCATATTCACGTAACGATTTATTTTCGGTATTAAAATCGGCATAAAATTCATTAATTCTATTAATGCGATATCTTTTAGCAGTAATAACAAATTTGCGATTCTTTCTAACCTTTTCAAACAATTGTTTTGTTAAGTTGGTAACAGCATTTCCGTAGTGATCAATATAAATTACAGCTGCTTTTATCGAATTTTCGTCATCGGCAACATTTGGGCGTAATTCTACCAACAATTCACAATCGTTATAACTAATTTTAGAACCTAAAGTATCTAAATTTGTATTTTTTAAAATACTTTCAGCAACAAAATTATACAAATCAACCGTATTGGCACAAAAATCAGGTATATGTAAATCATAAATTTCTAATACATCATTTGCATCAGCCAATAAAGAAATGGTTCCATTATTCGCCGTTAAAAAATAATGCCCGTTTAATTTAGTAAGTAAAAACGATTTTTGGTCATTCATTTCAGCCTCTACAAGTACCATGTGAATTGTACCTTCTGGAAAATTTTTATAGGCACCATACAACACATAACTGGCATTGGCTATGTTGTAAAAATCAATGCTGTGCGAAATATCAATAATTTGAACCTTGGGTATTTTAGTTAAAATTTTACCCTTAACAGCCCCAACAAAATGATCTTTTATACCGTAATCTGTTGTTAATGTTATAATTGACATTCCTTGTTTTTTGTTAGTGTTTTTTATTTTTTTTTGTTAGATTTGAGTATACAAAACTAACCAATTTAATTAAACTTAATAGCTTTTGAACGAAAGAATAATAGAATTAGACCACATAACGCCTAAAGATTTTTGGGGTCCGCAAGATATACATTTAGAGACCATTAAAAAATTATATCCCAAACTAAAAATTGTTGCTAGAGGAACCGTTGTAAAAATTTTTGGCGAAGCTGAAATTTTAGATCAGTTTGAATCGCGTTTTGAACGTATTTTAAAGTATTACGATAAATACAACCAATTAAACGAAAACATAATTGAACGATTAATTATGGACGATTTACCACAAAGAATGGATAAATCAGACGAAATTTTGGTGCATGGTTTAGGCGGAAAATTAATAAAAGCCACCACACCTAACCAACAAAAATTAGTAGATTTAGTTTTTAAAAACGATATGGTTTTTGCTATTGGCCCTGCCGGAACTGGTAAAACCTATACAGGCGTTGCTTTGGCAGTAAAAGCGTTAAAAGAAAAACAAGTAAAACGCATTATTTTAACGCGACCTGCTGTTGAAGCTGGTGAAAATTTAGGTTTTTTACCGGGTGATATGAAGGAAAAGCTAGACCCGTACATGCAACCTTTATACGATGCATTGCGCGATATGTTGCCCCCTACTACTTTAGAAGATTATTTGCTGAAAGGTATCATACAAATTGCTCCGTTAGCATTTATGCGCGGACGTACGTTGGACAATGCGTTTGTAATTTTAGACGAAGCCCAAAACACCACCCACAGCCAAATGAAAATGTTTTTAACGCGTATGGGTAAAAATGCCAAGTTTATCATCACGGGCGATCCTGGTCAGGTTGATTTACCACGAAAAGTAACATCGGGGCTACGTGAAGCCTTGCGTATTTTAGAAGGTGTAGAAGGTATTGGTTTTGTGTTTTTAGATGACAAAGATATTGTACGCCACCGTTTGGTTAAGAAAATTGTAGAAGCTTATAAAAAGGTTGAAACAGCAAACGAATTTGCATCACATCAAAATTATTATCAAAGCAATCAAAATACAGAAAATCCGACGAGTTAGTCGGATTTTTTTTATTGAATGTCTATTTATCACTAAAAAATTCAATTACAAGGAAAATAATTCCCATAATAAACATTCCATAGAAAGCCAGATAATAATTCATTTCTGCAGCAAAACCAATTCCATCTCTATATTTTGGTAATTTATTTTTGACTATACCTACTAAACCAATTATAACCATTAAAATACTGATTATTACATATATCATAAATTGAATATTTAAATATATTAATAGATTTTCGTTTATAAATGATGAAGTAAAACATTCGCATCAATACTTTCGTGCGATGTATGATAAATAACTTTACCACCTTTAATCAACAAAATTTGTGGCGATTGATGCTCCACAGAGAATACTTCAGCAATCTCATTAGAGATGTTTCTGTAAGTAATTAAATCCAAATAATAAGCATCTATTTCATTGTGTAATAAAAAATCACTTTCAAAATTCTTTAATGCCATTTTACTAATGATACAGCGCGTACTGTGTTTAAAAATTAAAACTGGTTTTTTCCAAGATTCATTAATTATCTTATCAATTTGATCAATATGTGTTAATTCGTTCCAATTCATATTTATTTTTTTTAAAGTAATTCTATTGCCAATTGTAATTTTTAGACCAAAAATAAAATTGTTCTAATGTTCCTAAGTTTTCTTCTTTATATTTTAAAGCGTGATTATTATTTACCGAAAGATACATACTATTAACAAAAGGCTCAATTAAATTTTTTTCATACATTTCGATAAAATACGGAGCTAAAAACTCCCAATAATAACCTTTATTATCTTTTTTCATTTGTTTTAATCCTTGACAAAGAATTTTAAAACTATCTGTAAATTTTTCAATTTCGTTTTTATTTTTGTTTTCATCGCTTAAGTTTAAAGCACCAGACATTGAAAGCATTAAATCTAATGATGAAAAATTGTTTTCAACACCTTTTTTATTATTCAAACTATTTTCGTCAATTGAAATAGAAATTGAATTTGTACTATTTTGTGTAACACCTTGCACCATTAATTTAGAAAGTAATTCAAAATTTTTTGTAGCTCTTGATGTTCTATTATCAATAATTAAATACCTACTTAATGCTAAAATTGCAGGAATTCTATTATTTGAATCTAAAATACCTAATGCATTAAACGAACTAGCATGATTTGGGTTTAATTTTGTTGCCAATTGAAACGCTTCTTTTGCCTTATCAGGTTGCTTAACATTAAAATAGGTAATTCCTTGATTATAGTATAAACTGTAATATTCTGGATATTTTTTTATTCCCTTATCGTAAATTTTTAAAGCAAATTTAGAATCGCCTTTTAAATCTAAAGCATTTCCATAAGTTACATAAACTGTAGCATTATTATTTTGCGGGTATAATTTTAAAACTTGCTCGCAAATTTCAATAGCTTCGTCGTATTTTTTTAATGGTAATAAAGTCATTGCTTTTTCGGCAAGTGCATATGCGTTATTTTTATCTACCTGCAAAGCTTCATTATATTTTAAAATAGCTTCATCGTAAGATCCATTATTATATAACTCAATACCTTTTTCTACTATTAAATCGGCTTCGGTTTGATTCTGCGAAATGGCTATTGAAGAAACAAACATTAATACATAATAAATTTTTTTCATAACTATTTTATTCAGATTTAGAATTCAAATTAAACGTTTTTATTTCAAAATCATATAACGTTATATAATCTATTTTATGTCTCCACAATTCATTCGTGTTTGTACCTGGAAAAGCACCAACGATACTTGTATTTTCAAATTCATCTGAAAAATAATATTTAATGTCTGCTTTATAAGTAATTGGCTTTTTTAAATTATTTCTTAAATTCAATAATGTATTCCAATCTTTATCTTCACTACCATCATTGTAAAAAGCCCCCATAAAAAATAGTTCTACGGTATTTTCTCTAGGATTTTCAACAAACAATGTTTTTTTTTCTTCCATTGAATAAAATTCTTCTATTTTTTCAATGCTTAAAACTCTGTATTCGTATTTACCATTTTGGTTTTCTTTCAATTCAATAAGAATTTTTGACCCTAATGGAAATGTAAAACTGTTGCTAAATTCTGTAGGAAGTGTAGTAGGAATATTTAATTGATTTTGTGAAAAACTTAATAAGCTACACAAGCAAACAAAAAGAGTAAAAAGTGTTTTTTTCATAATTCTATTTTTATATTAACTTCAAATATACATTAATAAAATTAACAAAAAACAGTCATTTTGTCATTTAAAATGTTCTTAAAATACTCAAAACAAGACAAATAGTCACTAAAAAACAATTGGAACATGGTTTGTAAAGTAATTTAAAACAACACACTTAAAAAATCACAAAATGAACTTGAATAATTTTACAATAAAATCGCAAGAAGTATTGCAACAAGCTCAGGTTTTAGTGCAAACTTTTGGGCAACAACAAATTGAAAACGAACACCTTTTAAAAGCAATTTTAGAGGTTGATGAAAACGTTACACCTTTTATCTTAAAAAAAGTAGGAGTAAATATTGAACAATTAAAATTGCAAAATGATCAAATTATAAATGTTTTTCCAAAAGTTTCAGGTGCACAAATTAGCTTATCACGTTCGGCTGCAAGTACTTTAAATGATGCGCAAGCCATTGCAAAAAAATTGAACGATGAATACGTATCTATCGAGCATTTATTTTTAGCAATATTTAAATCGAACAGTAAAGTTGCATCGTTTTTAAAATCAAGCGGAACCACTGAAAAACAAATTGAAGCTGCAATTAACGAATTGCGCAAAGGTGAAAGAGTTACGTCAGCTTCGGCCGAGGAAACTTACAATTCGTTAAACAAATATGCCAAAAATTTAAATCAGTTAGCTAACGATGGAAAATTAGACCCTGTAATTGGTCGTGACGAAGAAATTCGTAGGGTATTGCAAATTTTAACCCGCAGATCTAAAAACAACCCTATGTTAATAGGTGAACCTGGAGTTGGTAAAACTGCAATTGCCGAAGGTTTAGCTCATAGAATTGTTCAGGGTGATGTTCCTGAAAACCTTAAAGATAAAATTGTGTTTTCCTTAGATATGGGTGCCTTAATTGCTGGAGCAAAATATAAAGGTGAATTTGAAGAGCGTTTAAAATCGGTAGTAAAAGAAGTAACTTCATCTGAAGGGAATATCATACTTTTTATAGATGAAATTCACACACTTGTAGGTGCTGGTGGTGGTGAAGGTGCTATGGATGCTGCTAATATTTTAAAACCTGCTTTGGCTCGTGGAGAATTAAGAGCAATCGGAGCTACAACTTTAGACGAATATCAAAAATATTTTGAAAAAGATAAAGCTTTAGAGCGTCGCTTTCAAAAAGTTATTATTGAAGAACCCGATACCGAAAGCGCCATTTCAATTCTTCGTGGAATTAAAGAAAAATACGAAACCCACCATAAAGTACGTATTAAAGACGAAGCAATTATTGGTGCTGTAGAACTTTCGCAACGCTATATTTCTAACAGATTTTTACCAGATAAAGCGATAGATTTAATGGATGAAGCCGCTTCTAAAATTAGAATGGAAATCAATTCAAAACCTGAAGAACTAGATGTTTTAGATAGAAAAATAATGCAGCTTGAAATTGAAATTGAAGCCATTAAACGCGAAAACGACGAAACCAAATTAAAAGCCTTAGGTATTGATTTAGCTAATTTAAAAGAAGAACGCAACCAAATTTTTAGTAAATGGAAATCGGAAAAAGATGTTGTTGATAACATTCAAAATGCGAAACTAGAAATTGAAGAATTTAAACTTGAAGCCGAACGTGCCGAACGCAACGGTGATTACGGAAAAGTTGCAGAAATACGTTATGGAAAAATTCAAGAAGCCGAAAACAAATTAGCTGCATTTCAAAAACTATTAGATGAAAATCAAAAAGAACACTCTTTAATTAAAGAAGAAGTTACTTATGAAGATATTGCAGAGGTAGTTGCTAAATGGACAGGCGTACCTGTTACAAAAATGCTTCAAACCGATCGCGAAAAACTATTGAATTTAGAAAACGAATTACACAAACGTGTTGTTGGCCAAGAAGAAGCTATCGAAGCAATATCAGACGCTGTTCGTCGCAGCCGTTCGGGTTTACAAGATCCAAAAAAACCAATTGGTTCGTTCTTATTTTTAGGAACAACAGGTGTTGGAAAAACCGAATTAGCTAAAGCATTAGCCGAATATCTATTTGATGATGAAAACGCCATGACACGAATTGATATGAGCGAATATTCAGAGCGTCACAGCGTAAGTCGTTTGGTAGGTGCGCCTCCAGGTTATATAGGTTATGACGAAGGTGGACAACTAACCGAGGCTGTTCGCAGACGTCCTTATTCGGTAATTTTGTTAGATGAAATTGAAAAAGCGCATCCTGATACTTTTAACATATTATTACAGGTTTTAGACGAAGGTAGATTAACAGATAATAAAGGTAGGTTAGCCGATTTTAAAAATACCATTATTATAATGACATCTAATATGGGGAGCCACATTATTCAAGAACAATTTGAAAACAACCCAAGTGAAATTGCTGCCGAAAATGCTAAAACCGAAGTATTAAATCAATTAAAAGCCATGGTTCGCCCAGAATTTTTAAATCGAATCGATGAAATTATTATGTTCACACCACTTTCACTAAGTAATATTGAACAAATAGTTACCATACAATTAAAAGGAGTGTTTAAAATGTTGGCGCAACAACATATAACTATGGACGCAACCCCCGAAGCTGTAAAATATTTAGCCAATAAAGGTTTTGATGCACATTTTGGTGCACGTCCTGTAAAAAGAGTTATACAACGCGAAGTATTAAATCAATTATCAAAAGAAATTCTTTCGGGAAAAATTAAAACCGATAGCATTATACTTTTAGATAGTTTTGAAGATCATTTAGTTTTTAGAAATCAAGACTAAAACCATTTAAAAGTGTCTTTTTTAAGGCACTTTTATTTTTTTTATTAAATTGATTTTACTAACTTTCAATAAAAAACTATGGATCATATTGAAATTTTTGCAGGAAGCGCTATTATGGCAATGGCAGTTAAAAACACTTTAGAAGAAAATAATATTGGCTACGTTGAACGCAACGATATTGAATCGGCAATAACAGCAGGTTTTGGGTCGGCAGATAAAGCAGTGCATATTTTTGTTTTAGAAGAAGATGAAGAAAAAGCACGTTACGCCCTAGCCGATAAAAACTTTGACGACTTAGACGAAGTTGGCGATTTAATAAACAACCCAGAATAAAAAACGCAATAAAGCACCTATAAACGGGTGCTTTATTATATTTTTAGCAAAACTTCCAACTATTTCTTGTTAATTAATAAAAAAATCTGTGTTTCTTAAATATAAATTTAATGTTAACAAAACCACTTAGTAACATTAGCTTAACACACAAACACAACAATGTTAATAAATTTGCCTCATAAAATTAACAACATTTAACAATGAAAATTTTTAAAGCTTTATTACTAGCTGTAATTACATGCAACCAAATTAATGCACAAGAAACCAAAAGTACCGAAGTTGTTCAAGAACAACCTAAGAAAAACAAAGAATGGTTTAACTCAATAAGTGTTCGCGGATATGTGCAGGTGCGTTACAACAGATTATTAGAAACTAATCCTGATTTAGGTTGTGAGCAATGTGATAAATCTTGGGGAGATAATGGCGGCTTTTTCTTACGCCGTGCACGTGTTGTTTTTTCAGGACAAGTTTATAAAAACGTATATTTTTACCTTCAGCCCGATTTCGCAACTTCGGCAAGTAGCACAAGCTTACATTTTGGTCAAATAAGAGATGCTTACTTTGATATAGGTTTTGATAGCAAAAACGAATATAGATTACGTGTTGGTCAAAGTAAAATACCTTATGGTTTTGAAAACTTACAATCAAGTTCAAACCGTTTACCTTTAGATCGTAACGATGGTATCAACAGTGCATTTGCAAATGAACGTGATTTAGGTGCATTCTTTATGTGGGCACCAGAACGTATTCGCAAAGTATATTCAAGTGTTGTTAAAAACAACTACAAAGGATCAGGTGATTATGGTGTTTTTGCATTTGGTGCTTTTAATGGACAAACTGCTAATAAACCTGAATTAAACAATAATTTACACGTTGTAGCTCGTGTTTCATATCCTTTTGAAATTGGCGATCAATTAATAGAACCAGGAATCCAAGCATATTCAGGTCGTTGGGCTATGCCTTCATCAAGTGTAAACAGTGGCGTTACAACAACACACGATGGAAATTACACAGATCAACGTGCAGCTGCATCAGTAATTGTTTATCCTAAACCATTTGGTTTTCAAGCAGAATACAACATTGGTAAAGGTCCTGAATTCAATAAAGAAACCAACACCATTGAAACTAAAAGTTTAGAAGGTGGTTACGCTATGATGTCGTACAGAATTCAACATAACGATCAATACATATTTCCATTTGCGCGCTACCAATACTATAACGGTGGTAAAAAACACGAAACCGACGCAAGAAGCTATAAAGTTAACGATGTTGAGTTAGGTGTTGAATGGCAAATAAACAAACATTTAGAAGTAGTTGCTATGTACACAATATCTGATCGTAAATACGAAGATTTTAAATTACGTGACAACCATCAAAAAGGAAACTTATTAAGATTACAAGCACAAGTAAATTTCTAATAAAAATTTTAAAGAGTTCGAAGCGATTATTTCACTTCGAACTTTTTTAATTATACCTTTGTAGAAAATTAATTTTATGTTGAATAATTATACAGCCTATCATTTTACCATTTCGCCAAAAGAACCAGGTGCCGAAATTTTATTAGCTGAACTTGGTGAATTAGCATTTGATAGTTTTGTTGAAACTGAAGAAGGCTTATCGGCTTACATTCAAACAAATAACAATACTGCCGATTTACTTAACGATATATACATTTTAAATAATCCTGAATTTGAAGTAAGCTACGTTACAGAAGAAATTGAACAGGTAAATTGGAACGAAGAATGGGAAAAAAACTTTGAACCTATAAATGTAGATGATTTATGTTACGTACGCGCACCGTTTCACGAAACTAAAAAAGTGCCTTACGAAATTGTTATTGAACCTAAAATGAGTTTTGGAACCGGACATCACGAAACTACTTTTATGATGCTAAAACATATTTTAAACCTTGATGTAACCAACATGAATGTTTTAGATATGGGCTGCGGAACAGCTATTTTAGCAATTTTAGCTTTAATGAAAGGTGCAAAACACGCCGATGCAATTGATATTGACAACTGGTGCTATTTAAACTCAATTGAAAATGCAGAACGAAACAACATTAAAAACATTACGGTTTATGAAGGCGATGCAGCGCTTTTAAGCAATAAAACGGCTGCTTATGATTTAGTTATTGCTAATATTAACAGAAACATTTTGTTAAACGATATGCAAGCTTACGCAGGCACATTAAAAGCAAACGGTATCATTTTATTTAGTGGTTTTTATGTAGAAGACATTCCAGCAATTGAAGCTGCTGCAAACCAACACGGTATGCATTTGCAAGGTCAACTAACTAAAAACAATTGGGCTTCGTTAAAATTTATAAAAAAATAAAAAATGAGTACTAAAGAACAGGTTTTAGAAGAAGTTAAAATAGAAGAATTATTAATCTCTGAAAATGTAATTGTTCTTTTTAACGATGATGTAAACACTTTTGACCACGTAATTGACACACTTGTAGAAATTTGCGATCACGAACCTTTACAAGCAGAACAATGTGCATTAATAGTGCATCACAACGGAAAATGCGATGTTAAAACAGGCCGTTTTAAAGATTTAGAACCAATGTGCACCGCGTTATTAAACGCTGGTTTAAGTGCAGAAATACATTAAAAAACAAGTCCCAAAGTAAACTTTGGGACTTGTTTTTTATTTCACCTTTTTAAATTTTAATACCTGCTGCTAATAATTCGCGGTAACTTGGATTCTTTTTAAAAAAAGTTACTATGTTTGAATTAACCGGTACAATACGTAAACGCTTTTCTTCGGCCAAATCTAAAATACTTTTAATAAAATTACTAATTACTGCTTCGTCTTGGCAACCATTAGGGTTTAATTTGGTTAAAAATAATTTACGTTCTTGAATTGAATATTCAATAATAATATGATTGTCCCCACATTTACACTCAAATTGCCTTAACAATTCATTGTTTTTAAATTCCATATCCCATTTTTTTCTAAATTTATAGTGCTTTTAATTAAAGAATTTTACTTTCTAAAAATAAAAATTTAAATTATTTTTAAAAAGAATTGCCCTAAATTCTCAATTAAATTAAATACAAATTAAAGAAATAGTTTTTAATAACGCAAAAAACTTATAAAAATTCAATTTAAACTTAGATGAAAAATATATATTTTATGCCCGGAATGGCTGCAAATTGTGACATTTTTGAAAAAATATCATTAGAACGTTCTAAGTTTAATTTACATTATATTGAATGGTTAGAACCTGAAATTAACGAACCTTTAGAAGCCTATTGTACAAGAATAGCACGTAAAATAACTACCCCCAACCCTATTTTAATAGGTGTTTCATTTGGTGGAATTATAGTTCAGGAAATTGCTAAAATAATTCATGTAGAAAAAGTAATCATTATATCAAGTGTAAAAGATCCTTCCGAATTTCCTAAAAGAATAATTTGGGCAAAAAAATGGAAATTATATCGATTTTTTCCGACTTCTTATGTAAATTTATTTGAAAATTTAACAAAAAAATTAGTATCTTCCAAAAAAATACATAATCGAATAGAAATGTACCAAAAATACTTATCAGTACGTTCGGTTAATTATTTAGATTGGGCTTTTAAAAATGTTATTTTGTGGGAAAACAAAAATCCAATACAAAACGTATATCATTTACACGGTACAAAAGATCATATTTTTCCACACAAACGTATTAAAAACGCTCATTTTTTAGAAAAAGGAACGCATGTAATGGTACTTGTAAATGCCCATTGGATTAATAAAAAATTAGAAGAAATTTTAGAAAAATAGCTATGAAAAAAAATTTACGAAATACACTGCTTTTATTGGCTGTTGTTGGGTTAAGCGCATCATTTTATCAATTTAAAAGTGTAAAAAAGGACGATTCGTTAATAAATTATCCTGTTAAAAATTTAAACTTTTGTGGTGAGCGCGTTCCCATGGAAATTACCGATGTTAACGAACGTTTTGATAGAGAACTTGTTATAAACATGAATTATCATTCGGCAACAACCTTAATTATTAAAAGAGCCAACAGGTATTTTGATGTAATTGAACCTATTTTAAAGAAAAACCGAATACCCGATGATTTTAAATATTTGTGTGTAATTGAAAGTTCGTTAACAAACGCTACGTCAAACGCAGGCGCAAAAGGTTTTTGGCAATTCATGCCCGAAACGGCTCGAGAATACAATTTAGAAATTAGTAGTACCGTTGATGAGCGCTTTGATATTGAAAAAGCTACCGAAGCTGCATGCGTGTATTTAAATAAAGCATATGCAAAATTTGGAAATTGGACCTTAGTTGCAGCTGCTTATAACCGTGGTATGGCTGGTATAGAACGCCAACAAGCTGCTCAAGGTGTAACCGATTATTACGATTTGTACTTAACCGAAGAAACATCGCGTTACGTTTTCAGAATTTTAGCATTAAAAGAAATTATGAATAACACCGATAAATACGGCTTTGTTTTTACAAATGCAGATTTGTATCAAACACAAAAAACAAAAACAATTGCGGTAAACAGCAACATTGCCGATTTGCAAAAATGGGCTTTGGAACAAGGTATTAATTACAAACTTTTAAAACTGTACAATCCTTGGTTAATTGATACATCGTTAATTGTACAAACAAACAAAACCTACCAAATACAAATACCATTAGATGGTTTTAAACGTAAGTAAATGTTACATAATAAAAAAAGCTGTTCAAAAATGAACAGCTTTTAACTTTTAGGCTTCAAAAAATTAAAACCCTCTTTTTTTATTTTGGTTGTACCACATAGGAACTTTTTGTCCGCGGTTTTGTTTCATTTGTGCTTCAACCATATTAATTTGCTCTTTAAGCATACCTTTTGCATCGTGTTGTTTAGCTTCTGCTAAAAGTTTTTGTGCTTCTGCTGGTCGGTTTTTACCCATTGCAATACCTGCTAATTGCAATTTAGCAACAGCTAAATCTTCTTTTTGGTTTAAACCTAATTCAACAGCTTTTCTAAAATCTTTTTCGGCTTGGTTTAAATTATTTTGGGCATTAATAATTCCGTTTAAGTAAAAATAATAACCTTGTTGGTTTTTTATTAAAGCAGTATTAGGGTTAATTTTAGCTAAAATGCGTTTAGCGCCTTCCATATCTTGCTTTCTAAACTTAAACAAAGTCATTATAAGCATTTCGTTTTTAAAATAAACCAATGCAACTAATGCGGTTAACAGTATTAAAAAAATACCATTTCCAATATTTTTTTCGGTAAATTGCCAAATAGCAGTAGCAAACAAAATGGCAGCAACAATAATTTTTATATTCTTGTTAATCATAATTATTTTTGTTTTAATTTTGCAAATGTAGTAAAATACTAGCATTCACAAAAAATACAATACAATAATACAACAATAGTTAGTATAAATTTTAAATAATTTTTAAAAACAATTTGTAGGTATTAAAAGGATTTGTATATTTGCACTCGGTTTTGGAGCACTGTTTTCAAAGCTGAACATTTATAAAATATATATTTAAAGATAAGAAGCAATGAGTAAGAGAACGTTTCAACCATCAAAAAGAAAAAGAAGAAACAAACACGGTTTCATGGACAGAATGGCAAGTGCTAACGGAAGAAAAGTATTAGCACGTAGAAGAGCTAAAGGAAGACATAAGTTAACGGTTTCTAGCGAACCAAGACACAAAAAATAATGATGAGTTCATCATAAATAAAGGCGTTACTTTAAGTGTCGCCTTTTTTTATATCTTTTATTTTAAAACATTTAATACCAAGTATTTCATTGATATTAAGTAACTTTGTTTCACAAATATAACAACACCCTAATATAAAATGCCTAAAGATCATTCAATTAAAACAGTTTTAATCATTGGTTCTGGTCCAATTATTATTGGTCAGGCTTGTGAGTTTGACTATTCAGGTTCGCAATCGGCACGCTCGTTACGCGAAGAAGGTATCAAAGTAATTTTGATAAACTCTAACCCTGCAACTATCATGACCGACCCATCAATGGCCGATCATGTGTATTTAAAACCACTAACTACCAAATCAATCATTGAAATTTTAAAAGAACACCCAGAAATTGATGCAGTTTTACCAACAATGGGTGGACAAACCGCTTTAAACTTATGTTTAGAGGCCGATGAAAAAGGAATTTGGCAAGATTTTGACGTGAAATTAATTGGTGTTGATATTAATGCCATTAATGTTACCGAAGATCGCGAACAATTTAAACAACTACTTTCTAAAATTGACATTCCGTTTGCACCTGCAAAAACGGCTACTTCGTTCTTAGAAGGTAAAGAAATTGCTCAAGAATTTGGCTTTCCTTTAGTAATTCGTCCTTCGTTTACCTTAGGTGGTACTGGTGCTGCTTTTGTTCATAAAGAAGAAGATTTTGACGCTTTGCTTACTCATGGTTTAGAATCATCTCCTATTCACGAAGTTTTAATTGATAAAGCACTACTTGGTTGGAAAGAATACGAATTAGAATTATTACGCGATAAAAATGATAACGTTGTAATTATTTGTACCATTGAAAACATGGATGCAATGGGAATACACACAGGTGATTCTATCACTGTTGCACCAGCCATGACATTATCAGACCGTACATTCCAACGCATGCGCGATATGGCAATAAAAATGATGCGTTCTATTGGTAATTTTGCCGGTGGTTGTAACGTACAATTTGCTGTTTCGCCTGATGATAAAGAAGATATTGTTGCAATTGAAATCAATCCTCGTGTATCGCGCTCATCGGCTTTAGCATCAAAAGCAACAGGTTACCCAATTGCTAAAGTTGCTACAAAATTAGCATTAGGTTATACATTAGACGAATTACAAAACCAAATCACAAAATCAACTTCGGCTTTATTTGAACCAACTTTAGATTACGTAATTGTAAAAATACCGCGTTGGAACTTTGATAAATTTGAAGGTGCAGATAGAACTTTGGGCTTACAAATGAAATCGGTTGGTGAAGTAATGGGTATTGGTCGTTCGTTCCAAGAAGCCTTACAAAAAGCAACTCAATCATTAGAAATTAAACGCAACGGAATTGGTGCCGACGGTAAAGGGTATACCAATTACGATCAAATTTTAGACAAATTACAAAATGCTTCTTGGGATCGTGTTTTTGTAATTTACGATGCCATTGCATTAGGTATTCCGCTTAGCACTATTCAACAAATTACAAAAATTGACATGTGGTTCTTAAAGCAATACGAAGAAATGTATGCTTTAGAACAAGAAATATCTAAATACACCTTAACAACTTTACCTAAAGATTTGTTACTAGAAGCAAAACAAAAAGGATTTGCAGACAGACAAATTGCACACATGGTACGTTGTTTAGAAAGTGAAATTTATACATTACGCGAGAAAATGAACATTAATCGTGTGTATAAATTAGTAGATACTTGTGCTGCAGAATTTGTTGCACAAACACCTTACTACTACTCTACTTTTGAAGAAGCAATTGAAAAAGCAGACGGCACGGTGTATACAGCAAACGAATCGGTACGTACCGATAAAAAGAAAATTGTTGTATTAGGCTCAGGTCCTAACCGTATTGGCCAAGGTATTGAATTTGATTATTCGTGTGTGCACGGAGTTTTAGCCGCTGCAGAATGCGGATATGAAACTATTATGATTAACTGTAACCCAGAAACGGTTTCGACTGATTTTGATACTGCAGATAAATTATACTTTGAGCCTGTTTATTGGGAACATATTTACGATATTATTCGCCATGAACAACCAGAAGGTGTAATTGTGCAGTTAGGTGGACAAACAGCACTTAAACTTGCCGAAAAATTAGATAAATACGGTATTAAAATTATTGGAACAAGTTTTGAGGCTTTAGATTTAGCCGAAGATCGTGGACGTTTCTCTGAATTATTAACCGATTTACATATTCCTTTCCCTAAATTTGGTGTGGCTACAACTGCCGAAGAAGCATCAAAATTAGCCGATGAATTAGATTTTCCTTTATTAGTACGCCCTTCTTATGTGTTAGGTGGTCAAGGAATGAAAATCGTTATAAACAAAAAAGAATTAGAAGAACACGTAATTGATTTATTAAAATCGATTCCTGGCAATAAGTTATTGTTAGACCACTATTTAGCAGGTGCTGTTGAAGCGGAAGCAGATGCAATTTGCGATGGCGAAAATGTGTACATAATTGGTATTATGGAACATATTGAACCTTGTGGGGTACACTCTGGCGATTCAAACGCAACTTTACCTCCGTTTAACTTAGGTGAATTTGTGTTAGAACAAATAAAAGATCATACCAAAAAAATTGCAGTTGCCTTAAAAACTAAAGGTTTAATTAATATACAGTTTGCTGTTAAAGACGATACCGTTTATATTATTGAAGCAAATCCACGTGCTTCACGTACCGTTCCTTTTATTGCAAAAGCATACGGCGAACCTTATGTAAATTACGCTACAAAAGTAATGTTAGGTGCTAAAGTAACCGATTTTACTTTTAATCCGCAGTTAAAAGGTTACGCAATTAAGCAACCTGTTTTCTCGTTTAACAAATTCCCTAAAGTAAATAAAGCTTTAGGACCAGAAATGAAATCAACTGGTGAAAGTATCTTATTTATTGATAATTTAAAAGACGATGCTTTTTACGATTTGTACACACGTAGAAAAATGTACTTAAGTAAATAATGCTTATTAATTCATACAAAAAAATCCGTTTCTTAATTGAAACGGATTTTTTTATGTTTACTTTTTAATAATCTTAATTGTTTGTGATTGATTTTCGGTTGCTAATTTAACAATGTATGTGCCCGAACTAAAATGAGAAAAATCAATTTTAACCGTTGAGTCATCATATGTATTTTTAAAAACTTGCTTACCAGCCATGTTATATACCTCAACTTGTTTTATGTTTTCTGAATAATTAATCACTAATTCATTAACAACTGGGTTTGGATAATATTTTAAATTGGTTGTATCAAAAGTATTCGTACTTAACAAAAGGGTAACTTTAACAGCAGTTGGGTAACTAGGACAACCGTTAGCGTCAATTACAACGCCGTAATAAGTTGTTCCATCAACTAAAACATCGGTAATATCTAACGGATTCATTCTATTAACAGCATCGTTATAACTTAAATACCACGTTACATTAGGTTGATTCATAACTAAATTGGCTACTGTTGAAACCTTATTAAACACTTGAGATGTAGCACCCGTAGGTGAACTTGGACGTGAATTAACTTTTACATGTACTTTTCTTCTATCAGATACACAGCCTGTATAATCAATAGCTACATAATAATATCCTGTTGTTAAACTATAAGTATTAGGTAATGGTGTTGTTGAAGTATTATCTAAATACCATACATATTTTGTTGTAGTTGATGCTTGTAGAAATAAATCGGCAACTGTTGCACCATCACATAAAACAAAATCGGTCATCGTTGGCGGTGTAGATGAATATACCCTAACTGCAACAGCAACACGCGGCGATGCACAAGGTGTTATTTCTTGTTCAACATAATACGTTCCTGTTAGTAAAGGTGTATTTGCAGTTAAAGGTGTAACACTTTGAGCCGAATTATACCATTTAATAGTTGCGCCTGGCATACCCACAGCTGTTAAATCTGAAACTAATGCTGCATTACAAAATACTTGTTGCGTAATAACTGTAGGAATGGTTACACCTGCTGTGGTAATTATTTGAATTGGTTTTCGAACAGATTCGCATAAATTATGATTTAATGTACTTACATAATAGGTACCTGTTTGTAATAAATAACTACTAGGCAATGGTTGTGTACTTGTTAAACTACTGTACCATTTAAGTTGCGCACTTGTAAAATTATCAATAGTAATGTTTTGAATTGCTGCAGTATTGCATACAACCAAACTACTTGTTTTTATTGCAACACTTGGGTAAATATTAACTAAAACGGCAAAGCGATTTACACTTTCACAACCATTTATTGTTTGTGATGCGTAATATGTTTTTCCGTTAACTAACAAAGTGTTAGCAGACAACAAAGTACCATTTGTAGCACTATCGTACCATTTAATGTCTTGCCCTGTTAATTGTAAATTATAAATGTACGGAATAGTAGGTTCGCAAAATTCTTGAATATTTAAGCCCGAAGGTATTGCCGTACTGTTTATTGTTACATTTATTCCTGCCCTGCCATAACTTTCACAGCCGTTAACAGTTTGCGATGCGTAATAACTACCACTTGAAAGTAATTGTGTTGAATTAAGTGGACTACCACCTATTGGTGTTGTATACCATTGAACATTAGAACCACTTGCTGCTAAATTAGCAATTGTAGCGTTTTGATTAACACAAAAAACCTGGTTGGTTGTTACTGGTAATGCAATATCATTTGGCTGTGAAATATAGGTACTAGTTGTAAGCGTACAATTTTTACTATCGGTAATTAAAACGGTATACAAACCAGCAGGAAGTTGATCGATTACTTGTGAATTGCTTCCGTTGGACCATTGATATGAATACGGCGGTGTACCACCTGTTACATTTACAGTAATACTACCTGTTGTTGTACCATAACATGTTACATTGGTTTGTTGAAACGAAGCTGTTAGTTCTTGTGGTTGATTAATTGTAACACTTTCGGTATAAACACACCCAAAACCATCGGTTACAGTTAACGTAAAAGTACCTGCTGCTAAATTAGTAATTGATGCAGAGCTTGCACCATTTGACCAACTATATGAATAAGGTGCTTTACCGCCTGTTACAGTTGTATTTATAAAACCATTTATCAAGCCATTACAAGAAACATCCTTTTTATTAAAACTTATTGAAACGTTTGTTGATGGTATTACAGTGACATTTTCTGTTAACACACAATTATTTGCATCGGTAACTTTTACGGTATAGTTTCCTGGCAATAAATCGTCGACTTTATTTGTTGTGGCTCCGTTTGACCATAAATAAGTGTAAGGCAAAACACCACCAGTTGGAGTTACAATAACAGAATTAGCAAGTGCACCATTACAGCCAGCCTTAGTTTGTGTATATGTTAATTGTAAAACTTGTGGTTGTGTTATAGTAGCCGTTTTAGTAATTGAACATCCTTTTGCATCAATAATAATAACGGTATAATCACCTGGTATAAGATCGGTATTGTTTTGAGACGTATTTCCGTTGCTCCAATTAAATGTATAAGGTGCTGTTCCGCCAGAAACATTTGCTGTTATTTCGCCGTTTGCAGTGTTAAAACAAGTCACATTTTTTACCGTTAAAGTCGCGTTTAAACTTGTAGGTTCTGTTATAGTAATTTGTTCTGTTTTAATACAATTATTTGCATCTTTTATAATTACGTTGTAAGTACCTGCAACCAAACCTTCTACTTTAGCAGCATCTAAAGTTGTGTGCGACCAAGTATATGAATAAGGTGATGTACCTCCTGCGGGTTTTATTTCTATTGAACCATCGTTTCCATTTTTACAGCTTACATTTTTAAGAACAGACGTATTTGTTAAAGCTACTGGTTGAGTAATTACAACCGATTCTGTTCCAAAACAACCATTTGCGTCGGTAATTTTCACTGTATAAGTTCCTGCTTGTAACCCTGTAACTGTAGCTGTAGTTGCGTTTGTACTCCATAAATAAGTATAAGGAGCTGTTCCACCATACCCAACAACAGTTGCAGTTCCGTTAGAATCGCCAAAACAAAACACATTTGTTTTTGTTAGTGTTCCCTTAACTTGCGGAATTGTAATTGTTGCTACTGTTGATTCTAAACTTTGAGAACAAGCACTTTTTACAATTAATTTATAAGTATAACCATTCATAGCCAACGCAACATTGTTTATAGTTAATGCATTTGTTGTAACACCACTATATGTTGCATTGTTTACCAAATCGGTAAAACCACTTCCTGCATTTACTTGCCATTGTAAACCAGCATCGTTAATTGCTGTTGCCGTTAAAATAGCTGAATTACCAACACAAACTATTTTATTAGTAGGTTGTGATGTAATTGTTGGCGATAAAACAGTTTGTAAATTTATAGATGCTATTTTAGAACAACCACTCCATTGTACCAATGCATAAACAGTTTTGGGAATTGATACAAATGCAGTTGGGTTTGCAATAACGTTTGTATTTGCGGCTTGTGCATCACTTAACAATTCGTAATAGGTAAACGTAGCATTTGTATTTGCAGTAATTTGGCCTTGCGTTTGTGTTAAATTAAATGTTGTAGAACTTGTTGGTGAACAAGCTTGTATATCAACAGGTGTGTTAATGATTAAATCGGTAAAAGTAAAATCAATTGATTTTGTAACAGAACAATCATAATTAGCAGAACTTACTTTTACAGAATAGGTACCCGTTTGTGTAGCTACATATGTATCTAAAGTAGCACCTGCAATAATAGTATTGTTTAAATACCATTGGTACGTAGGATTTACAGCAGTTGTATTTGCTTTTAAAGCCGTATTTACAGTATTACATGACAAAATTGATGCAGGTAATACATTTCCGTTTAAATCGGTAATATCTACAGGTGGTACCGAACCACTTGTAACAGTTATACTTGCTGTACTTACACATGTACTTGAAGGTACAGTAACCTCAACCGTATATACGCCTGGTTGTGTAACGGTGTACGAACTACTTGTAGCCCCTGGAATTTGAGTACCGTTTAATAACCATTTATATGTAGCGTTTGTAGCTAAAACACTCGCTTTTATAGTTTGTCCTACATCACATACTTTCATATTCGAACCTAGAACAGCTCCTGAAGTATCTGTAATTTTTACACCAATATCAAACGATCCTGCATCTAAAAAAACGGCAGTATCATATTTCTCATCTTGAAAATCGGCAATTACCATTTTAAAATGATAGGTTTCGCCAGGAATAACAGTTGCTGTAGCCGTTAAAGGTACGGTTCTGCCTTGAAAATTAGTATCGGAATTACTGGTATTATAACCACCAAAATATTGTTGATTTACAGCACCACAACTACCTTGAGCCCCGTTTATTGCGGGGTGAATGTTTGATGTACTTACTACACCGCCGTTGTTAGGCAAAACAGCCAAATTGGTATAGGTAGGATCGCCTACTTTTTTTAACAATAAAGCAAAAGCATCGGTAAAGCTACATTCAAAACCATCTCCATACTCTTCCGAAGCTAATAAATAATTAAATGTAATTTGATTGGTAATGGGAACAAAATCAAACTCGATATAGGTTGCATTATATAATAATGAAGATGAAACATTTAAAACACTAGCCAAATCGGCATCACCACCCGTTGGTAAATTATCAGAAAGTGTTGGGTTTATAAAATTATTACCTGCTTTACGTGCAAAACCCGTACTTAATACAATACCCGATTGAAAAGGGAAATTTGATGCCGCTTTATGAAAGTATCCCCACGAACGATTTGTATTTGTTGCTTGTAAATTGGGCGAAACAACAACATTTGTTGCATTTGCACTTGTACAATTACCCCCACCCGAAATTAAAACGTTGTTAATTAATTGCGAAATAGTATAAGCCGATTGTGGACTTGCGCTATTGTTAACCTCGATAAAACTACCTATTGCTGTTGGAACTATTGGGGGATTAGTTGTAATAGAATTTCGTATAGGAAAATTTTGTGCAAAATTACTTGTAGAAAATAGTAAAATTGTAATAGTAACAAATTTTAAAAGAAAATTGACACCAGTGTTTTCTGTCGATTTTTGACTGAATTTATTTATGAAAAATACTTTATTTAGTTTCATAGTTACAACAAATTATTGTTTTTAACTTTTTATATTTTATAAAATGATTTAAAAAAATATAAACAGCGTCAAATGTAATATATTTTATATCAACTTATTAAAAGCACTTAAAAATTAACACGATATATTGAATATTTCTTTTGTATTAAATTTATTTAGTGTTTAATAAAAAGAATAAAATCGAACTTAAATAAAATGAGTCCGATACAATTTCGAACTCATTTTTATAATTAATTTTTAATCTGTCTAAATTTTATTGTGCAGTCTAACCATTGGCATTTTTGCCGTGTTTTGTTCCTTTATGTGAACATTGTTTACATTTTTCTTGTCTGTAATTTTCTAACTCTATTATCATACCCACATTTTTGATACACCTACACGGTATTTTGCCTTTTTAGGCTATTGGTTTTCTATTATTTTTATTGTTTTGATAGCTTACTATCTTTTATTTTTCGTTTTTTTCTAATCTCTATTTTATTTACAATTGATTTTCAGTGTTTTGTATTTAAACCAACAAATCTGATACATTACCCATAAATTATTATATTTCCAAAATTCATTTGTTTTATCTTTTTATTGTTCAAAGTTACAAACTTTGCGCAGCGGGGTTCAAACTTTGCGCAGCAGGGGAGTTCATTTTGTGCTCATTATTTGTCAATAAAAAACGCATAGATATAAAAATCAATGCGTTATGTTTTAAATCAGTGGAGCCGCAGGGAATCGAACCCTGGTCCAAATAAGCAATCAAAAAGCTTTCTACACGTTTAGTTTTTGTTTAAATTTTCGTTGTATAGCTTTGCCAAAAACAGCCACCATACACTTAACCTCTTAAAATTTCGGATAACTTCCGAGATGCTATTTATCCTAGATTTATTTTTACGGTTCCTTAATACAAAACGCCATAAATCAAGGCTTTTTTAAGGAATTCAGCTTTCCTATCTAATAGGACAAGGCTTGATCTTACTATAATTCAGAATTAAGCAGCTAAAGCGTAGTTTTCTTCGCCGTGTAAAAAAAAGTTCATTCATGAGATTAACGAGCTGTATATGAGCGCTCGACGTGCTTACTTCTCAATTCCACCTGCTGTCAAAACCGATCGGCCCCCTTGAAAAGTGTTACAAAAATATAAAAAAAAATCCTGCTAAACAAGCAGGATATTTTTTTCATTTGAACCTTAAGTAATCAACAAAACAACATATACGTTCTAAACCTAATCTAACCTTATTAAAACGCGAAAACCTTAATATTCCCTAATTATTTGCCCAATAATTTTTAATATCTTGCTCAAATGTTATACAAATGTAGGGTGCTAATTGTTTGCCTGCAACTTATGGTTTAAATGTTAACATAATATGAGCAAAACACTCAGTTGTTGTAGTATCGTATTCTACAAATACCCATTTTCAATGGCTGCTTTTACCAAACCTTTGTCGTCTTGTACGTTCATAACTTGCTTCATTTTTGCAATTCGCTTCTGAATAGCGCTGTATGATATAGGTATAATTTTATCTAATTCTACAATTTTATATCCTTTTGAAAGCAAGTATAAAATTTGACGGTTGTAATCGTCAATTAAAGATTTATCGTTTAAAGAATCATTTAAAATTTTTTGAATAAAATCGCTGTAAAATTTATCTTGATTTAGAACTGTTTTTATTAATTCTACCAAATATTCTGGTGTTAATTCACCTTTTGTAACAAAACCATCGGGTTTAGCATTTTTTATAATGTCTAAAATATAAATTTTTTCTGTGTGAGCTGTTAACAAAATTACTTTGCAATATGGAATTATATTGCGAATAAAATTAGAAACATCAATACCGTTTTTTAATTGTTGCGATTCATAACTTGGTATGTTAAAATCTACCAAAACAATGTCTGTTCTTTTTGCATTTGGATTGTTTGCAAAATATTGGTACACATCTTGGCAATTTGACAATTTTTCTATTTGACTATTGGGATAATTTTGTTTAATTACACTTCCGTAACCTTCTAAAATAAATGGATGATCGTCTATTATTACAAAATTCATTATTTGTTTAGTTGTTTTGGTTTGTTATTAATCTAAATTAAAGCCAATTTGACCGTCTTCTTCAATAGTTAACGTGCTTTCGTCAACCGTATCATTAAACTCTGGTTTTTCTATTGGTTCCTCATCCTGAATTTCTTCAAATGGTAATGGCTGTAACAAATTCATCAACTTCACTTTATCGGTTGTAACTTGGTTACCTTGTGCTTTAATGCCTTTTACAGCAATAAATTCTTCAAAATTTATAAGTAATGGTTCTTTTTCTATCCCTTTAATTTTTGCAAATAAAACCTCAACCATTGGACGATAATCTGTAGAAACAATTTCTAGACGTGCATAAGGATGTTCTGATATAAAAATTTCTTCTTTATTTACCGATTCTACCAAAAAGCGCTTTGCAAAATACCTTTCTTTTTCTGGATCAAAATAAATGGCAGAAATTGGTTTTGTTGGTTTCCATTTTTCTAACACAATAACATCGTCGCTAAAATGGGTGCTTAATTCAGGTACAATGGTTTTTACTTTACCACTTTGGGTAATAATTAAAATACGATCTTCGGGCTTAAATTCACCTAATAATTCGCCTCTGCCATCTACATTTAAACGACTTACAGCATCGTCAAACCAAATTTTTCTTGGGCGTAAGGTTGAAATACCTTTTTCTTTGAGCTCAATTTTTTTAATTGGATATTTTGTAACAATGTTTCCTTTAGAGCTGCGACCTTTAATTAGTAATTCGGCAAAATCAAAATCGAATTTTAATTTTTTTACATTTGATAATTGTCTTAGTAAAATAGTAACAACTTCGGCTTCACCATTAGGGTTACTAGAGAAATAAAGTACTTGTGAACCTGGTTTTTCTTGCGTTAAATTGTACACTTTATCACGCGTAATTCCTGAAACGTTAAAGCGTTTTATATAGGATGCACCTGCTTTGCCATCGCGATAAATCATATTGTAAATGGTGCGTTTATCGTTTTTATTAAATACAGCAACGTGAATGATGTCTTTTCCTACGAATTTTTTTTCTTCAATTTTAGAAACAATCATGCTACCATCTCTTAAAAACACAATTACATCGTCAATATCCGAACAATCGCCTACATATTCATCTTTTCGTAAGGTGGTTCCTATAAAGCCTTCTTCCTTATTTACATATAATTTTTGGTTGCGCAGCACTACTTTAGTAGCTTCAATATTATCAAAACTGCGTAATTCGGTTTTGCGTTCACGGCCTTTACCGTATCTTTCTTTTAAATTGTTAAAAAAGGCAATGGTAAATTCAATAATAAATTCAATATTGTGTTTAACTTTTTCAATATCGCCTTCTAAAGCATCTAATTTTTCTTGTGCTTTATCTAAATCAAATTTAGAAATGCGTTTAATTCTAATTTCGGTTAATCTTACAATATCCTCAGTAGTAACAGCTCTTTTTAAATTTTTAGTAAAAGGCACTAAACCTTTATCAATTGCAGTAATAACACCTTCCCAAGTTTCTTCTTCTTCAATTAAACGGTAAATTCTGTTTTCAATAAAAATACGTTCAAGCGATAAAAAGTGCCATTGTTCTTCAAGTTCACCTAATTCAATTATTAACTCTTGCTTTAGCAAATCAACAGTTCTATTAGTTGATTGTTTTAACATATCGGAAACCCCTGTAAATAATGGTCGATTGTTTTGAATAACGCAACCTAGCGGAGCAATAGATACTTCGCAACTAGTAAAAGCATACAAAGCATCGATGGTTTTATCGGGCGAAACCCCAGGTGGTAAATGAATTACAATTTCAACATCGGACGACGTATTGTCTTCAACTTTTTTAATTTTAATTTTACCTTTTTCGTTGGCTTTTAAAATGCTATCTATTAATGAAGTAGTAGTAGTAGAAAAAGGAATTTCTTTAATTATTAAGGTTGATTTATCGTGTTGCGAAATTCGTGCACGTACGCGTACACGGCCACCACGAGCACCGTCGTTGTAGTTTGAAATATCGGCAATACCTGCTGTTGGAAAATCGGGGTATATAACAAACGATTTTCCTTTTAAAATTTTTATTGAAGCATCAATTAATTCAATAAAATTGTGTGGTAGAATTTTAGTTGATAAACCTACAGCAATACCCTCGCCACCTTGCGCTAAAAGCAACGGAAATTTTACAGGTAAGTTTATAGGTTCGTTTCTACGACCATCGTATGATAATTGCCACGGCGTAATTTTTGGCGAATACAAAACATCTAAAGCAAATTTGCTTAAACGCGCTTCAATATAACGCGAAGCAGCAGCCTCATCGCCCGTTAAAATATTTCCCCAGTTACCTTGGGTATCAATTAATAAATCTTTTTGACCAATTTGTACCATAGCGTCGCCAATACTTGCATCACCATGCGGATGGTATTGCATGGTATGCCCTACTATATTAGCAACTTTGTTGTAACGCCCATCGTCTAATTCTTTCATTGAATGCATAATACGTCGCTGAACGGGTTTAAAACCATCTTCAATTGCGGGTACTGCGCGTTCTAAAATTACGTACGAAGCATAGTCTAAAAACCATTCTTGGTACATACCAGAAACCTTTTTAATGGTTTCTGTTTCGGTATTTTGTAAACTATTATGTTCTAATTCAGGTTCGTGTTGATTGTTTTCTGAATTTTCATTTAAGTTGTTTAATTCTTCTTCAGTCATATAAAAAAGCTAAGCTTCTATTTTATCTAATTCAACCTTTAAATTATCAATGATAAATTCTTGTCTATCGGGAGTATTTTTACCCATATAAAACTCTAATAATTTTTCTATTGATGATGTTTTATCAAGCATTACGGGTTCTAACCTTATATCTTCGCCAATAAAATTTTTAAATTCATCGGGCGATATCTCACCTAAACCTTTAAATCGGGTAATTTCTGGTTTGGGTTTAAGTTCTTCAATGGCATTTATACGTTCTTGGTCGGAATAGCAATAAATAGTTTTCTTTTTATTTCGTACACGAAAAAGTGGAGTTTGCAATATATACAAATGGCCTTCTTTAATTAATTCGGGAAAAAATTGCAAGAAAAACGTAATCATTAACAAGCGTATGTGCATTCCGTCAACATCGGCATCGGTTGCTAAAACAATGTTGTTGTAACGTAAATTTTCGTAATCGTCTTCAATATTTAAAGCAGCTTGTAATAAATTAAACTCTTCGTTTTCGTACACAATTTTTTTAGACATTCCGTAGGTATTCAAAGGTTTACCACGTAAACTAAAAACGGCTTGTGTGTTTACATCGCGCGATTTTGTTATAGAACCCGATGCCGAATTACCCTCGGTTATAAACAAAGTACTTTCTAAACTTCGCGGATTTTTAGCGTCGGTTAAGTGCACCCTACAATCGCGTAATTTTTTATTGTGAAGCGATGCTTTTTTAGCGCGATCTTTTGCTAATTTACGAATACCCGAAAGCTCTTTACGTTCGCGTTCGGCTTGTAAAATCTTTCGCAATAAAGCATCAGCTAATTCAGGATTTTTATGTAAAAAATTATCAAGATTTGTTTTAATAAAATCATTAATAAAAGTTCGCACGGTAGGCAAATTAGGTCCCATGTCTGTTGAACCTAATTTTGTTTTAGTTTGCGATTCAAAAACAGGTTCTTCAACTTTAACCGATATAGCCGAAACAATAGATTTACGTATGTCTGAAGCTTCAAAGTTTTTGTTGTAAAACTCTTTTAATGTACGTACAATAGCTTCTTTAAAAGCTGCCAAATGCGTACCACCTTGCGTGGTATTTTGTCCGTTTACAAACGAATAGTATTCTTCTGAATATTGCGTTTTACTATGTGTTAAAGCAATTTCAATATCATTACCTGTTAAATGAATAATTGGGTAAATCATATCGTCTTCAGAAATGGTTTCTTGTAATAAATCTTTTAAACCGTTTTCTGAAACAAATTTTTCACCATTATAAATTATTGTTAATCCTTTATTTAGGTAGCAATAATTTTTAAGCATGCGCACAATATAATCGTTGCGAAACTTATAATTTTTAAAAATGGTATCATCGGCAGTAAAAGTTACTTTGGTACCTTTACGTTTTGTAGTTTCAACTAAATCTTCTTCTAAAACCAAATTTCCCGCACTAAATTCGGCTGCTTTTTGTTGGTTATCACGAACCGATTCTACACGAAAATACGATGACAATGCATTAACTGCCTTGGTACCTACCCCATTTAAACCTACCGATTTTTTAAAGGCCTTAGAATCGTACTTACCACCGGTATTCATTTTAGAAACTACCTCAACCACTTTACCCAACGGTATACCCCTACCGTAATCGCGTACCGATACGGTGCGATCTTTAATAGTAACCTCAATGGTTTTACCGGCACCCATTACAAACTCATCAATACAGTTATCTAACACCTCTTTAATTAAAATGTAAATACCATCGTCTGGTGATGAGCCATCGCCAAGTTTACCAATGTACATTCCGGGGCGCGTGCGTATATGTTCTTTCCAATCTAACGATCGGATGTTATCTTCAGTATACTGAGATTCTTGTTGCATAAATTGTAGTGAATTTGTGTAAAAATAAAGATTTTTATGCAGAATTAAAAGTGATATATTTTCATTACTTAATTATTTTACAGAATTTTATGTTTATTAATTGAAATTGAAACTTTTTTTAAATAATAAACTCGAAGGATTATTAAAAACAAAAAAAATCCTACCAAATATTGATAGGATTGTAACGTTTATTTTTCTATTTCTTTTAGCGATTCCATTTTTTTCATTGCTAAAAAACCTTTAATATCTTCAAAATGTTCTTTAACACGTTTATTGCCAAATTCAAAAACTTTTTCGGCCAAACCATCAAGAAAATCTCTATCGTGCGATACTAATATTACAGTCCCTTCAAACTCATTCAAAGCTTCTTTTATAATATCTTTGGTTTTCATATCTAAATGGTTGGTTGGCTCATCTAAAATCAACACATTGTAAGGCTCTAAAAGCAATTTAATCATTGCTAAACGAGTTTTTTCACCACCAGAAAGTACTTTTACTTTTTTATCGATATCTTCGCCAGAGAACATAAAAGCACCTAAAATATTTTTAATTTGAGTACGAATATCACCTTCGGCAATACGGTCAATGGTTTCAAAAATGGTAAGGTTTTCATCAAGTAACGATGCCTGATTTTGAGCAAAATACCCAATTTTAGCATTGTGACCAATTTCTACAGTTCCCTGAAAATCAATTTCGTTCATAATTGCTTTAATCATGGTTGATTTTCCTTCGCCGTTTTTACCTACTAAAGCTACTTTCTGCCCGCGCTCTATAACCATATTGGCATCGTTAAAAACCACGTGTTCGTCGTACTTTTTAGTCAATTCTTTTACGATAATTGGATATTGCCCCGAACGTGCAGCTGGTGGAAATTTTAATCGCAATGCCGAAGTATCAACTTCATCAACTTCAACCAAAACCAATTTTTCTAACATACGCACGCGCGATTGTACTTGTTCGGTTTTAGAAAAAGTTCCTCTAAATCGTTCAATAAACGCTTTGTTTTCGGCAATAAACTTTTGCTGTTCTTCGTATGCTTTTTGTTGGTGAATTCTACGGTCTTGACGCAAAACTAAGTAATCGGTATATTTTGCTTTGTAATCGTAAATTCTACCCATAGTTACTTCTATAGTGCGGTTGGTAATATTATCAACAAAAGCACGGTCGTGCGAAATTACCATAACAGCCTTAGCTGAATTTACCAAGAAATCCTCTAACCATTGAATCGATTCAATATCCAAGTGGTTGGTTGGCTCATCTAATAAAATTAAATCAGGTTTGCGCAATAAAATTTTAGCCAACTCAATACGCATACGCCATCCACCTGAAAATTCAGAAGTTGGGCGGTCTAAATCTTCTTGCGAAAAGCCCATTCCTTTTAAAACTTTTTCAACTTCGGCTTCGTAATTTACTTCTTCAATAGAATAAAATTTTTCGCTTAATTCCGAAACGCGTTCAATTAGTTTCATGTACGCATCGCTTTCGTAATCGGTACGCACGGTAAGTTGTTCGTTTAGCTCATCGATTTCGTTTTTCATCGAAAAGATTTCCTTAAACGCTTTTGCAGCTTCTTCGCGCACGGTGCTGTCGTCTTGCGTTAATAAATGTTGCGGTAAATAGGCAATTACGGCATCTTTAGGTGCTGCAACATTCCCTAACGACGGTTTATTGATGCCTGCTACAATTTTTAATAAAGTAGATTTTCCTGCACCGTTTTTACCCATTAATGCAATTTTATCGTTTTCGTTAATTGCAAAACTTACACCACTAAATAAGGTGGTTGCGCCAAAATTTACGGCTATATCGTTTACTGTAATCATTTCTTTAAAATAAGTTGTGCAAAGATAAAATAAGTAGTGATAAAAAAAAGCTAACGGTTAGTTAGCTTTTGGAATTAAAACAAAAATCAAAAAGACTAAGCAACCCATAAAAGCTTTTTACTTGTTAGTACCCATTTATTACTTATCTTTTTTAAAAACATGATGTAACCACCTCCACATTCGCCTCCACATACATTGTGTGTATAAACACAAGCTATATTGTTTGATTTGTTATAGATTATTTTTGAAAAAGAAACTTGACCTATTAGTAATTTATTTTTATCTTCTTTGAAATCTAATGTACTTGGTATTATATTATAGTTGAAATCTGTATTTAATATTGACACATCAAAGTTAATAGTATCGTTATAATTATTTAATTCTTTTAAGAGTGGAATGAAAGCAACATCGACCTCTGTAAAGTTATATTTAAAATTATCTTTTGATATTATATTAGAAATATCCATTTGCTCTTTTACATTTAGTAGTTTATTTTCCACATAAACAAACAATTGGGCTGAATCAATTTCATTTTTACTTAATTCATTTCTAGTGAAATCATTAAAACTTTCTTCATATTTTTTTCTTGTTGAAGGATAGAAAAATACTTCTTCTTTGTTTTGAATTTCATTATAAAAATTAAGAATTTCACGAGAAATTGAATCATGACCAATTAAATCATTAAAAACCAAATTATAAATTTCTTTATCTTCAATATTTATTACTCGATTCTTATTTTCAATTTCTACCTTTTTAGAACAAGAAAAAAATAACAGGAGGAGAATCAAAAAGTAATTTAATCTAAATTCATATGTCATAAAAAATATTTTATATAGCCGTAAATTTAAAAATTAAATTATCAACCAAGCTTTTGAATTTTGCAATTCATTAACCTAAACTCCAAAAATGTAGTTAAAAAAAACATGGTGTTTCATAAATCATACTTTTTACAATTATTAACCATCAATTTTCATTAACTTTGTTACTTATTTTTGATTAACTTATATGGAATCGGTTTTAGATACAAACAAACCGGCTACTGGTAAACCAAAATGGTTACGCGTTAAATTACCAACCGGCAAAAAATATACAGAATTACGTGGTTTAGTTGATAAATACAAACTACACACCATTTGTACATCGGGCAGTTGCCCAAATATGGGCGAATGTTGGGGCGAAGGTACCGCTACCTTTATGATTTTAGGAAACATTTGTACCCGTTCATGTGGTTTTTGCGGTGTTAAAACAGGCCGACCAGAAACGGTAGATTGGGACGAACCCGAAAAAGTAGCACGCTCTATTAAATTAATGAATATTAAACATGCCGTAATTACATCGGTAGATCGCGATGATTTAAAAGACGGCGGTTCTATTATTTGGGCCGAAACGGTTAAAGCGGTTCGCAGAATGAGTCCAGGAACTACTATGGAAACTTTAATACCAGATTTTCAAGGAATTGAAAGAAACATAGACCGTATTTTAGAAGTAGCGCCAGAAGTTATTTCACATAACATGGAAACCGTTCGCCGTTTAACTCGTGAAGTGCGTATTCAAGCAAAATACGACAGAAGTTTAGAAGTTTTACGTTACTTAAAAGCAAACGGAGCTAAACGAACCAAATCTGGAATTATGTTAGGCTTGGGCGAAACTGAAGAAGAAGTAATCCAAACTATGCACGATTTGCGAAATGTTGGTTTAGATGTTTTAACTATCGGTCAATATTTACAGCCAAGTAAAAAACATTTACCTGTAAAAGAATTCATTACGCCAGATCAGTTTAAAAAATACGAAGAAATAGGTTTAAAACTTGGTTTCCGTCATGTTGAAAGTGGCGCTTTAGTTCGCTCATCATACAAAGCACAAAAACATATTTTGTAAAATTTAAAGGTCGTTCGTAAAGGAACGACCTACTTATTTTCTATTAAAATTATGAAAATAAAAATTGCTATAAACGGATTTGGGCGCATTGGGCGAAACCTTTTTCGTTTACTAATGAATCATCCGCAAATTGAAGTGGTTGCTATTAACGATTTAGCCGATATCGCTACCATGGCACATTTGTTAAAATACGATAGTGTTCATGGTAAATTGGCTGCAAAGGTTTCGCACAACGAAAATCAATTAATTATAAATGAATCAAAAATTGATTTTCTGCATGAAAAAGAGCTTACCAATTTAAATTGGAAACCCTATAATCTTGATTTTGTAATTGAAGCAACCGGAAAACACAAAACCGCAGAGTTATTGCAACTTCATATAAAAAACGGAGCAAAACGTGTAATTCTTTCGGTTCCACCAGACGATAACGAAATTAAAACAGTTGTTTTAGGTGTAAACGAACATATTTTAAATGGAACAGAATTAATTGTATCAAATGCCAGTTGTACTACCAACAATGCAGCGCCAATGCTTAAAGTAATTAATGAGTTGTGTGGTTTAGAAAAAGCATTTATTACAACGGTGCATTCTTACACTACCGATCAAAGTTTACACGATCAACCCCATAAAGATTTACGTAGAGCACGTGCTGCAGCACAATCAATCATACCTACAACAACAGGCGCTGCTAAAGCATTGACAAAAATTTTTCCTGAATTTGACGGAAAAATTGGCGGAGGCGGTATACGTGTTCCTGTTCCCGATGGTTCGTTAACCGATATTACTTGTTATGTAAATAGAGACGTATCGATAGAAGAAATAAATTTAGCGTTTAAATATGCTTCTGAAAATCAATTGAAAGGAATAATTGAATATACTGAAGACCCAATTGTTTCTGTTGATGTTTTAGAAAACACCCATTCTTGTTTATTTGATGCGCAGTTAACTACTGTTTTAGGAAGAATGGTTAAAATAGTAGGTTGGTACGATAACGAAATTGGATATTCTGCCCGATTGATTGATTTAATTCAATTTCTTACAAAAAACAAACAGAATTAATATATTTGCCACAAAATAATAGATATACTCCATGAAAACATTAGAGCAATTAAAACAACGAAGCAATAACGAATGTGAATTGTGTGCAGCAACCCAACAATTATCAATATATGATGTACCCCCAACTGCAAGCAACTTACCAAATCGTGAAATTTTAGCATGCGAAACCTGCTTAAATCAAATTGAAAAAAAGGAAGAATTAAACGCGAATCATTGGCAATGTTTATCAACTGCTATGTGGAACGAAAATTTACCTGTACAAGTGGTAAGCTGGCGTATGCTAAATCGTTTTAGAAACGAAAGTTGGGCTGCCGATTTGCTAGATATGATGTATTTAGACGACGAAACTTTAGCATGGGCGAAACAAACAGGTGATCATGAAGGCGATGGAAGTATTGATTTACACAAAGATTGCAACGGTAATATTTTAGTTGGAGGCGATACTGTTACGCTTATTAAAGATTTAGATGTAAAAGGATCTACTTTAAATGCTAAAATTGGTACTGCTGTACGAAATATTCGTTTGGTACACGATAATACAGAACAAATTGAGGGAAAAATCGATGGCCAACAAATTGTTATTCTTACAAAATATGTAAAAAAACAAATGTAATACTACTAAAAATTAAATTATTTAGAGGCTGTCTGAAAAGAATCTGCTTTTCAAGCTGAACTGTTCACTGAGCCGGTGGTTGCTGAGCTTGTTGAAGTATCAAAGTACGTACAGCTTCTCATAATATTTTATAAATCAAAAGCATGCGATTTCGCATCAAGTGCGAAATGACAAAGAGGCTGTCTTTTTGGACAACCTCTTTTTAATTAGTTACAAAAATTAATTAAATTCTACAGCCATACCTCCTAAACCAGAAGTAAATTTTAATGTATGCGTAAGCCCAGTTAAAGGGTCTACAACAGCCACACTACTTGGTAGTGGTACAGTATAACCAACATCATTTGTAATACACATTTCGTCTTGGCTTTGGCTATACATAACCACTGGTGTATACGGTGGTGGTATGCTGCCAACGGGTGCTGCAATTTCCCAATCAATATCTGTGTTATTAATAGTTGCTGAATCATCATTGTCATTAAAAAAATTATGTTTTAAATACCCTTCAGCAATAAGATTCCCTGCGTGGCTATATACTTTATATTTAAAATAATAAATTTTTCCATGGTGGTACATTTCCCAATTTGGCTGCCAGCTACCAAAATCATAAATAATAGTACCTAATGAACTGGTAAAAGGTGCTGCATTAACGGCTAAAGGCGCGCCGTCGTCTAAATTCGTTTCTACTGCACCAGGTGCAATTATAAAATTGCCACCAGAAATTGGATTAAACACAGGTGTATTAGCGTTAAAAAAAAATTGTGCGTGTATTAGTTCGCCAAAAGGTTCTAATTCTAACGTTAGGGGGGTGTTGTTTCTAAAGGTGGTTAAAATTCCTTTGTTTGCATTGCTGCCGTAGGGTTTAAAGGGCGATTCATAGCCCGACGATACAGTTAATGGCATCACATTCCCGCCAGAATTATTTTCAGTAGTTCCGCTTACGGTGTTGTTTTCAGCTTCTTGGTACGTATCTTCGCTACACGCTACAAGGGTTAATAAACCTAATAAAGCAATCATACTTTTTTTCATATATTTAAAATTTTAAAGTTGTATGTTGTAAATGTAGGTGTTAATAAATTGTTTTTTTTTTTTTTATTTAATACTTTTTTAGCATATTTGTTAATTAATAAATTAAAAAAATGAAAAAAAATATACTATTTATAACCGCTTGTTTAATAACCCACTTGGCAAGTGCCCAAGTATTGCTTACCGAAGATTTTAATAGCTACCCCACAGGGCATTTGAATACCGATTATACGGGTGCTACCGCAGGGCAAGGCGGTTGGGTTATGGAACGATATACTGGTTCAACAGCCACTGCAATGGTTACCCCCGAAAGTGGCAAAGGCAATGTACTTACTATGGCAACAACTGGAACTTTTGTAATTGAAAGTGTCCATATTCTACAAAGCAGTGGTGTAATAGACGCATTGTGGAACAACCGTACAGCAGGTAATAATGTACTAAAATTAGAGTATGAATTATATGGCTCGGGTAATTTTTACTCACACGGATCACTTTATAACAATACTAATCCTTTTGTATCTATAAGTTTTGTAAATAAAGCTCCAAGTTACTCAATAAGTGGAAGACATTTAGGTAGTTTAAATATTGGTCAAGCACTTGTAAAAAATTATACAGCAGCTACTTTTCCACATAGCTTATGGCACAAAGTAGAAATGTTTATTGATTACACAGGTTTAAAAGCCTATTTTTACATACCAACGCTTAATCTTTTTGAAGCACATGCTATTGATCCTAACAAAAATTATACCCCCGATAACATAAAATTTCAAGCCAATAGCTTAGTACCGGGGTCATCAGTTGTAAAGTACGATAATATAAAGCTAAGTGCGTTACAAGCCGTACCTGCGTATATTTTAAGTGCACACAATATAGTTTCGGCTAAATTTAATATGTACCCCAACCCAGCAACAAATGTGGTAAACATAACCAACAGCGAAAATATGTTGGTAGAAAAAATTACGGTTTACAACCTTGCAGGTAAGCAAATAAGTACCCAAAACTATAACAACCAAACCGAAATACAATTAAACGTAGCAAACCTTGCAAGTGGCACGTATATGTTGCACTTACAAACCAATGCAGGTTTAGTAGTAAAAAAGTTGGTTAAAAAATAATTGTTTTATAAAGCATTAAAATTTACATTTTAGCAAATTTTTAAAAAACATGAGGTTGTCTGAAAAGGCAACCTTTTTTTATGTTTAACATTTTTTGGCACAACATTTGGTTTTAAATAAATAACAAAACAATTTATTCAAACTATTAAAACAAAAATTTGCCATGAAAACGTTAATCACCTTAGCACTACTAGCAGTTACAACAATTGCAAGTGCGCAACACAAACACCACAATAGACATCATAACGACCATGATAATGGACGACACAATGGACATTACAAAAAACACTATAAACACCAAAAACATTACGCCGAACGTAGAAAATACGATAACCACCGCGATTGCCATTATTATGTTGCCCGTGAAATGAACCGTTACGATTTTTTACGTTTAAACCGTGCACAACGTTCACAATTACAAGTTTCGCTAAATTTTTTAATCTCTAACAATTACGGCCCAAGAGATTACGAATACCGTTTACGTGGCGATATGCGTAGAATTTTAACGCGTGATCAATACCATTTATGGGAGCGTCGGGCTTACGCAGGTGGCGGCAATACTTTTGTATTTAACTTTAATAGATAATTCACTTTAAATACTTCCAATAAAAACGAAAACCTCCGATTTGAAAATACAAATCGGAGGTTTTTAAATATTATAAATAGTAAATTATCTAGTAAATAACAATTCGCGGTATTTTGTTAATGTCCACAATTCGTTATCAACCATTAACTCTAATTTATCTGCATGGTAACGAATTTCATCAAAGTAAGGTTTAACGTTATCGCAATACGCATGTGCCATTTCCTCTAACGATGCTAACGCATTTGCATCTTTACGCGCATCCATCATAGCGTGTAACTTTGCGTTTAATTCGTTTATGTGCATCGAAATTTTCTTTAAAATAATAATTTGTTCTGTAGCAAATTCTTCGTATTCAGCGCCAAAAATTTCTTTTAAACCCTTAATATTTTCAATTAATAAATTTTGGTATTTAAAAGTAGTTGGTATAATGTGGTTGCGCACAATATCACCTAAAACACGACCTTCAATTTGAACTTTTTTAATGTATTCTTCTAATTCAATTTCGTAACGCGCTTCAACTTCTGTGTGGTTCATTACGTTTAATTCAGCAAAAACATCTAATGCTTTTTTAGAAACTTTTGCTTTTAATGCTGCAGGTGTTGTTTTATGGTTAGATAACCCACGGCGTGCCGCTTCTTCTTCCCATTCTTTGCTGTACCCATCGCCTTCAAACAAAATATGTTTTGTTTGCTTTATATATTCGCGTAAAACATTAAAAATAGCTTCGTCTTTTTTCAAGCCATCTTTTTCAACTAATGTTTCAACTTCTTTTCTAAAATCATTTAACTGTTTAGCAACAATAGTGTTTAAAGTTGTCATTGAAGTAGCACAGTTTGCTGTTGAACCAACTGCACGGAATTCAAATTTATTACCTGTAAAAGCAAACGGTGATGTACGGTTACGATCGGTATTATCTAACAATACATCTGGAATTTTTCCAACAACGTTTAATTTTAAATCGGTTTTTTCTTCTGGTGATAATTTACCAGTTGAAACACCTTCTAAATCTTCTAAAACTTTAGTTAATTGTTGGCCAATAAAGATTGAAATAATTGCAGGTGGCGCTTCGTTTGCACCCAAACGATGGTCGTTTGATGCCGATGCAATAGATGCACGTAACAACTCTTCATAAATAGCAACTGCTTTAATAGTGTTTATAAAAAACGTTAAAAACTGCAAGTTACTGTTTGGTGTTTTACCTGGCGCTAATAAATTTACACCTGTATCGGTAGCTAACGACCAGTTGTTGTGTTTACCTGAACCGTTTACCCCTTTAAATGGTTTTTCGTGAAACAACACTTTAAAATGGTGACGTTCTGCAACTTTTTGCATAACATCCATTAATAATGAATTGTGATCTACCGCTAAGTTGGTTTCTTCAAAAATTGGCGCTAACTCAAATTGGTTAGGTGCAACTTCGTTATGACGTGTTTTTACTGGAATTCCTAACAACATACATTCGTTTTCTAAATCGCGCATGTAGTTTAAAACTCTAGTTGGTATCGATCCAAAATAATGGTCTTCTAATTGCTGGCCTTTAGCTGAAACGTGTCCTAATAATGTTCTACCAGTTTGTAAAATATCTGGGCGTGAAGCAGCTAATGCGTCATCAATTAAAAAATATTCTTGTTCCCAACCTAAAGTTGGTGTTACTTTTTTTACGTTTTTGTCAAAGAATTTTGCAACTTCTGTTGCAGCTTCGTCAATTGCAGATAAAGCTCTTAATAAAGGTGCTTTGTTATCTAACGCTTCACCTGTGTACGATACAAATACGGTTGGAATACATAAAGTTGTACCAAAAATAAATGCAGGCGATGTTGGATCCCAAGCGGTATAACCACGTGCTTCAAAAGTATTTCTAATACCTCCGTTAGGAAAAGAAGACGCATCTGGTTCTTGTTGAACTAATTGCGAACCTCCAAATTTTTCAACAGGATCTGACCCATCGAAAGAAGTTTCAAAAAAAGCATCGTGTTTTTCTGCAGTTGTACCCGTTAAAGGCTGAAACCAGTGTGTATAATGTGTTACACCTTTGGTCATTGCCCATTCTTTCATACCTAAGGCAATATAATCGGCCATTTTACGGTCGATTTTCACACCAAAATCCATTGCTGAACGAACCGCTTTGTATGCTTCAGGCGTTAAATGCTGACGCATAGCTTTATCGTTAAACACATTGCTACCAAAAATTTCTGATTTTTTACCTATTTCAGCTACTGCTACAGCTGGACGGTTACTTGCTGCTTTTAAAGCTTCAAAACGAAAAGTTGCCATATTTTTTTATTGTGTAGTTATACCATGCAAAAATACAAAAAAATACATACAAAAATAAAACACCCCCTAAAATTTAGGGGGTGCATCACAAACATTTGTATTATTTCTTTAAATTCAAGGTTTTTATTGGTGCATTTTCTAATCCTAATGCCGAAATTGTCGCATTGTAATCACTATAATTCATTTTTTGAGCAAAACCTCCTGGTACAATTACCACTCTAAATGTTTGGCGGTATACAAATTCGTTATACTCTGCACTTGATAATTGGTTTAAAGGAAAATTTGCCGAAAAATATACTTTAACATCATATCTTGTAAAATCGTAATCGTATTTAACAACATCGCTACCACCAAGACTATAAGTAACTGGAACTAACGTCCAAGAATTTCCTTGCCATCTGTAAACTAAAACATTATCACTATCATATATAGGTGTGGTAAAATTCCAAGTTGCAGAATAGGTATAATCATCTTCTATGGTACTTAAAGTTTCATTTGGCAATTCAAAAACTTGTGAATTGTTTGCATAACTATCGTCGTAATATTCTTCTATGGTACAACTTTGTAAAGTTGCTAATCCTATAAAAGCGGCTAAAAGTAGGGTAATCTTTTTCATGATGTATGTTTTTTAATTTTTGTTTGTATAAACTTAAATTCATTAATCGTGCCAAAAATGAATTAACAAGTAACAAATTTGTATTTTTGAGTAAATTTTTTAATTTATATGGAACACATTTTTTTTAAAGGCCAGGTTTTATGGAGCATGATAGATGCCAACCGACATTTAAGACATTCTGCTTACAGTGATTTGTGCACACAAGCACGTAACAATTTAATGGTTGAATTAGGTTTATCGGTAAACGAATGTGCTGCGTATGGTGTTGCTCCTATACTTTTTAGAGAAGAAACTATTTTTCATAAAGAGGTAAAAATGGACGAAGAAGTGTTTATTGCTGTTGAAATGACTAAACACAACAGACAAAACAACCGTTTTTCTATTACACATTTTGTTTATAAAGCTAATGGTACTAAATGTGCAACTGTAAATGTAGATGGTGCTTGGTTTAATTTAGAAACCAGAAAATTAACAGCGTTGCCCGAAATTGTTGCTGCATTGATTAACAAAATTCCTAAAAACGAAAATTTTGTTGAAGAATAATAAAATACCCCAAAAAATAATTACTTTTTGGGGTATGTATTTTAAAATTTATTTTCTGTAAACTTCAATAACTTCATCTAAACTTCCATTACCGTCTACATCAATCATTCTTTTTAATTGTAAACGCGATGCTGAATTTTCTACAATAGTTCCACCTTGAAAAAAGCTAGAACCATACAGTTTTAATTCGTTGTTTAATACATTGTACGATCCGTAAAATTTAGTAACCGGACAAGGTGCTACTGGTGAATTTTTTGCAGTGGTATCATCTTCATAAAAATCGGCAATTTCAAACGTATTAAAAGCATTTAACTGCAAATAATCGTTACCACAACTAGTATTGCCTACATAAGCTATACTTTCGCCATTAACTACAACTGCTTCAGGAAACCATTTTCCTTCTAACTTATTTACTTCATCATCGTTGTTATCGCATGCAACAAATGAAAGCCCTAAAAATAATGCAACAATAATTTTTTTCATAAATTTTTATATTAAAACTCCTAAATAGTTTTGTGGAGTTATTTGTTTTAATTCGTCTTTAACTTGCGAAGAAATATTTAATGTATCAATAAATGCATGAATTGATTTTTGGTTGATTACATCGTTCGTACGTGTTAAATCTTTTAAAGCTTCGTATGGGTTAGGATACGCTTCTCTTCGCAAAATAGTTTGAATAGCTTCGGCAACAACAGCCCAGTTGTTTTCAAGATCTTCAATAAATTTAGCTTCGTTTAAAAGCAATTTGTTTAAGCCTTTTAAAGTAGCTTCAAAAGCAATAATAGTATGCCCAAAAGGAACGCCAATATTACGTAATACAGTACTATCGGTTAAATCGCGTTGTAAACGTGAAATAGGTAATTTGGCAGCTAAATGTTCAAAAATAGCGTTAGCAATACCTAAATTTCCTTCAGAATTTTCAAAATCAATTGGGTTAACTTTGTGTGGCATAGCCGATGAACCTACTTCACCTGCTTTAATTTTTTGCTTAAAATACTCCATTGAAACGTAAGTCCAAACATCACGATCTAAATCTATAATAATGTTATTAATACGTTTTAAAGCATCGCAAAAAGCTGCAAAATGGTCGTAATGTTCTATTTGTGTAGTTGGAAACGAATGTTTTAAGCCCAACACGTTTTCAACAAAATTTTCACCAAAAGCTTGCCAATCATTTGTTGGATACGCCACTTTATGCGCATTAAAATTACCAGTTGCACCGCCAAATTTTGCTGCAAAAGGAATGTTGTTTAACAAACGTAATTGTTCTTCTAAGCGCACCACAAAAACCAAAATTTCTTTACCTAAACGCGTTGGCGATGCCGGTTGCCCGTGCGTGCGTGCCAACATAGGAATATCTTTCCATTCAACACTTAATTCTTTTAATTTGTTGATTAATTGAATAAATGTAGGCATATACACTTTTTCAAATGCATGTTTGGTAGATAAAGGTATTGCAGTGTTATTAATATCTTGAGAAGTTAATCCAAAGTGAATAAACTCTTTATAATCTTGTAAGCCTAATTGATCAAATTTATGTTTTATAAAATACTCAACCGCTTTTACATCGTGGTTGGTCGTTTTTTCTGTATTTTTGATCCAAAGTGCATCTTCGGTAGAAAAATCATTATAAATTTTGCGTAATTCAGCAAATAAGTCTTTAGAAACGTTTGCAACTTGTGGCAAAGGCAATTGGCACAATGCAATAAAGTATTCAACTTCTACTAAAACGCGGTATTTTATAAGTGCTTCTTCTGAAAAAAAATCTGCTAAAGGAGCTGTTTTTGCTCTGTAACGACCATCGATTGGCGAAATTGCATTTAATTCTGTTAACATAAATATTCCCAATTTTTAAAGCCACAAATATACAGAGGTTTTATAGTTTAAAAAAACTTATTTTGAATTGAATTAAACAAAAAGAGAAGCATTTCTGCTTCTCTTTTACTTTATGATTTACTCCATTCTAAAATTGAGTTTCGATTCATTTTAATGTAATCTTCGTTACCTGCTTTTTCAGAAAGTTCTAATGATTTTTTAGCGGTTTCAACAGCTCCTTTTTTATCGCCATTTGCAGCCTGAATTAATGATTTTTGACGCAACATATAAAAAGGTGCTTCGCCATTTTGCATTGTAATTGATTTATTTACGTATTCTAACGCTTTTTTAATATCGGTATTTGTGTTAAATAAATACACACCTGCCGCATAATAATCGTTAGCTTTAGCAGCATCGTTTAAATTTGTGTTGATGCTTTCTATTGCAATTTTGTGCGTAGGAACAGTAAACGGAATTTGAATTAAGGTTTTTTCCCAAGATAAATCAATGGTACCTTGTTCGTTATTTTTTGGCGATACGTTAATAGTTAAATACTCTACATCGTGTGGTAAAGCATAAGGTTTAACCGAAGTTTTTAAAACCACGTCGCTATCGTTCCAAGTTTTAGGTAAGCCCCAGTTATCGGTAGTTTTGTATAACACAACATCCCACATTTCAGCTTTAGGAATTGTGTATAACGCATACTTACCAGGTTGAACCGCCATACCATTAATTTCAACTTGCGTATTAAATTCAATAGTTGTGTTTTGGTTTGCGCCCGTACGCCATACTTTACCATAAGGCACTAAATCGCCAAAAACCAAACGTCCTTTTTTAGCCGGACGAAAATAGTTAATGTCAAAATCGGTTAAACCAACCACTTGTTCTACTTCGGCTTTTAAGCTTGCTTGTGGTGTTTTAATTTGTGCATTTGCTTGTATGGCTACAAACATTGCTGCTACTAATACTAACTTTTTCATACGTTTATTTTATTTTGAATAGTTGTTAACTCCTTCTTTTAACCAATTTTCATATTCAGTAACTTCGGGTGTGTACCCAACTGGCGTGTTTAAAGAATTTCCTTCGTTATCTAAAACAATGTAGTAAGGTTGTGCGTTTGCTTGGTATTTTTCAATTTGAAAATCGCTCCATTTGTTCCCCACTGTCTTAATTTTTTTACCTGTTGTTTTAGATACATATTGTTCTGCTTGTGGCAATTCTTTTTTCTCATCAACATATAAAGATATCAAAACAACATCTTCATTTAATATTTTTAAAACATTGGTTTCAGACCACACATTTTCTTCCATTTTTCTACAGTTAACACACGCATGGCCTGTAAAATCTAATAAAACAGGTTTGTTAACTTCTTTAGCATAAGCCATACCTTTTTCGTAATCTGTAAAAGTGATGATACCTTGTGGACCTTCTTTAGCACCATTAGGTATTGCTGAAACAGAGCCTGCACCTCCTTTTGAATTTCCTACACCATACGGACTTTCAGAATATGTCATTGGCGGTGGAAAACCAGAGATTAATTTTAAAGGCGCACCCCATAATCCTGGAATTAAATAGATTGTAAAAGTTGATACTAACAACGCCATAAACAACCTACCTACCGAAATTTTTTCGATTTTAGAATCGTGTGGCAATTGTACTTTTCCAAACAAATAAATAGCCCATGCAGCAAATACAGCAATCCAAATAGCTAAAAACACCTCGCGTTCTAACCAATGTTTTTGTAAAACCAAATCGGCGTTTGATAAAAACTTGAATGCTAAAGCCAATTCTAAAAATCCTAAAGAAACTTTAACAGTATTCATCCATCCACCTGAACGTGGCATAGAGTTTAACCAACCTGGGAACATAGCAAACAACATAAACGGTAAAGCCAATGCTAACGAAAAGCCAAACATACCAATTAAAGGAGCTGTTCCGCCTTTAGACGCTGCTTCTACCAACAAGGTTCCAACAATTGGTCCGGTACATGAAAACGATACTATTGCCAATGCTAAAGCCATAAAAAAGATACCAATCATACCGCCACGGTCTGCTTGACGATCAACCTTATTAGCCCAAGAGTTTGGCAACATAATTTCAAAAGCACCTAAGAACGATGATGCAAATACAATTAATAAAACAAAAAATACAATATTAAACCATATGTTTGTTGATAAGGCATTTAACGCATCGGCACCGAATATTTTAGTTACAATTAAACCTAATAAAACGTAAATAATAATGATTGATAAACCATAAATAATTGCGTTTTTAATACCTTTTGCACGCGATTTGCTTTGTTTTGTAAAGAAACTTACCGTCATAGGTATCATTGGAAACACACATGGCGTTAACAATGCTGCAAAACCTGAAAAAAATGCAATGATGAAAATAGACCACAATCCTTTTTTTTCATGCTTAGAAGTTGCCGATTTTGCTGGCACTTCTTTTATTTTATTAATGGTATCGTTTTTTACAGGTGTAACTGCAGTTAAATTTTCAAAATTTTGAACTTCGGTAGCTGTTAATGTTTCTAAATCAAAAACAAAAAATTTGTTTAATTGAATACACATTTCAACACATGCTTGGTACGATAATTCTAACTGAATATTTTTAACCGCTGGGTTTGTAACTTTAATAGTGTGTGTAAAATGCGCTTCATTAGCAAAATAATATTCATCTACTTCAAAAATATCATTGAATTTTTTAGTGTATTCGCTTTCTTTTGCTTTACCTTGTGGTTCGTAATTACCTTTTGCGTTATTATAAATAAATTCTAACGGCAAGGCTCCACCTTCAGGAGTAAATTGAGAGTACATGTGCCACTCTTTTTCAATAGTAGCGTCTAACTTTATTTGATATTCTGTATCTGAAATTTTTTCGATACTCGATTTCCATTTAACTGGATCTTGTAATTGTTGTGAAAAGCCTAAACCAGTAACAAAAAGTACTAGTAAAGTGAGTAAATTTCTCATTGTTTTAACGTTATTATATGGTTTTGTTTATTGTTATTTAGTATTTTAAAACGATTGTCGGCACGCATACCCACAATCCAAATTATTTTATCATCGCCATTAACAAGAAGCCACGTGTTATCTTTTTCTATTTTAGATAGTTTTTCATCTTTAAAAAACTTTGATACTTTTTTAAAACCTTTCATACCAAAAGGTTGAAAAACATCGGCTGTATTTATTTTGCGTAAAACCAATGGCCATTTTAAAAGTTCCGAATTTACGAAAATAGTATCTTTATCTGTGTTAATTTCTGCGTTTTCTACCCTTAAAATTTTCATAAAAAAAGGAAGTTGCAAAACATCATTTTCATTTTTTATAAAAAAAACTGCTTTATTTATTAATTTTTCATCATAAATTAACAATTCATTGCGGTTTTTTAAAAGTGTATAATTATTATTTTTAATGAATTTACCTGTAGATGCAACGCAAATTTTTTCTATTTCGGTAGATGAAAAAAAACCGTAAGACATTAAAAATTGTACTAAATAGGCGGTTTTATTATTAAATTTTTGTAATTTATCTAAATCGATCTTTACAAAATCGGCTTCTTTTATAACACATTCATTTTCAAAATAAACCATAGCTGCGTTTGCTAAGTGCTGCGTTTGCTTTAAAAAATGCAATGAGTTTTGAAAAGTTTGCAAAAATTGCTGATTTTCTTCCATTAAAACTGGCACTATTAAATGCCTAATTTTATTACGTAAGTATTTTGTTGTAGCGTTAGATTGGTCTTCCCTCCACTCTACTCCATTTTCAACTGCAAAATTTAAAATTTCATCACGAGAAAAAGGGAGCATCGGCCGTATTATTTGTTGGTTTTTTTCAGGAATTCCAACCAAACCATCAATACCCGTACCGCGAGTAAAATTAATTAGAAACGTTTCAACTTGATCGTTTAAATGGTGCGCAGTTGCTATAAACCGATAGTTATTAGTAGTACAAAGCTGCTTAAACCAATTATATCTTAGTTCGCGTGCTGCAATTTGTATGGAAACGTTTTTGCTTTTAACAACCTGCATGGTATCAAACTTTTTAACAAAGCAGGTAATGTTGTTTTTATTACAAAAATCTGTAACCAATTTTTCGTCTAAATCACTGTCGGCATCACGTAACTGAAAATTACAATGTGCAACAGTAAATTCTACTTTTAAATGAATAAACAATTGCAAAAGCACCATACTATCTACCCCACCACTAACAGCCAACAAGGTTTTGTTAGTAAAAACTTCGGGAAAAATTTGCGTTATATGTTGCTTAAATTGGTTTAACATTGTTGTAATACATTTTTCATTGCTTGTGCTTTTAACAAACACTCGTTGTATTCATCGGTTGCATTTGCATTAATTGTAATGGCGCTACCCACGCTAAACGATGCGTACTTTTGTTCATTATTATACAATATACTACGAATTACTACATTAAAATCAAAGTCGTTACTAGGTGTAAAATAACCAATGGCACCGCTGTAAACGCCGCGTTTGGATTGCTCTACCTCTTCGATAATTTTCATAGCCGATAATTTTGGAGCCCCCGTCATACTACCCATTGGAAAAGTAGATTTTATAATATCTACGGGGTTTTGATCTTCGGAAACCTCAGAAACTATGGTTGAAATCATTTGATGTACTTGTTTAAACGTATAAATACCAAACAATTCTTCTACTTGAACCGAAGCTTTTGTAGCAGTTTTAGACAAATCGTTCCGAACCAAATCTACAATCATTACATTTTCGGTTTGTTCTTTCTTGTTTTCAGCTAAATTTTGCTTTAAAAGTGCGTCTTCATCAGCTGTAATTCCACGTTTTGCAGTTCCTTTAATAGGTTGCGAAATTACTTTTAAACCTTGCTTTTTTATGTATCTCTCGGGCGAAGCACTCATTACAAAATGCTTATTAAATTTAGCATAGCATGCAAAAGGCGGTTCGGAAATTTTGTTTAAGTTCCAAAATAATTCATTGGTGTTCAACGAAACATTTTCGGCATAAAATTCCATGCAATAATTGGCTTCGTAAATATCGCCACGTTGAATGTGATTTATGATTCTTTGAAAACCATTTTCGTATTCTTTAAACTGAATTCTATTATTAATTCTTATTTGAGGTTGATGCGATTCAAATAGTTTAACAGCAGAGATTTCGCTAAAATCACTATCAATTTCATCATCGCACATTTTTAAATATTCAAAACGAACCGATTCTTCTTCAAAAAAAACGAGTTTTTTAGGTTGAAAAAAGAATAAATCAGGAAAATGTAATCCGTCAAAGTTATTCGATTGCAACTGTTCTACGTCGTTTTTTAAATCATAACTTAAATATCCAAAAAGCCAATCGTTGGTGTTTTTTTGATATTCTTTCAGTTTTTCAAACGCATTTTCGTAATCGGTTTGCAACAAAGTAAAAGCATCAAAAGCCAAAACAGCTTGGTGTGTTCTGTATTTGGCTTTGTGATTGTTTGATTCTAAAAAAACAACTTCGCGAAATTGTTGTGCCCACAAAAGCAATTGCTTTTTAAAATGTGAACTATTTTTTATTTGATACGTTTTAGAAAACCGTTGCATTAATTTTTTAAAATTATGTTTAGCTTATCTTCAATTTCCTTCAAGAAATCTTTATTTGTAATTTGTTGATTTTCTGTATTAAAATTTTCTGAAAAAGATGTAAACGCATAACTTACAACTACTTGACAACCAAAACGATTTACCATATTTTGTAGAATTTCATTGGCACTTAAACCACCGCGTTTACCGTTTGATGTACTTAAAATAAATACTTTTTTTCCGTACAAAAAGCTTTTATTTGCGCGTGATAACCAATCTAAAATATTTTTAAAAAACGCCGATAAATTGCTATTGTGTTCATTGGTAGCTATAAAAATATGTTCGTGAGTATTTATTTCACCTAATAACAATTCAATTCCTTTAGGTGATTTAATTTCACGTTCTAAATCTTCACTAAATAAAGGAATATTTAATGTTTTAAGATCAAGAAAAGTGTGGTTTATATTCAGTTCTTTTAAAACCGATTTTGTTAACTGTTCATTGATTGATTTTGATGAATTACTACCTACAAAAACTAACATATTTAATATTTAATTTCTACATTTAATTGCCTGTTTTCTTTAACTGCTTTTTTATCCACTGCAGTTCCTACAGTTACGCCAATTGCTACACCAATAGGTAGTCCTAACGCAAATAAACCAGGGTTTCCTAAAAAAACTCCTGCAAGTACCCCAAGTGGTATACCAAAAACAGTCATTCCTAGTGCTAAATAAAGTGTGCGGTAATAATTTTTAGGAACTAATTGTATTTCTTTTTCAATTAACCTTAAAATAGCAGTTTGTTTTTTCTTAATAACCTTTCTTAAATCGTTTGTTGTTAAAGAATTAGAAGTATTAATTTCTTCAACTTCTTTATTAATTAATTGAATTATTGAATCGGGTATTTCCTTTTTTCTTAATTCACTTAACAATGTATCAAACTGATTGTAAAGCTGATTTAATTTTACATCGCTTGCTAAATTTTTTACTCCTCTTAAATTAATTATCGTCATCATTAATCTTCTTCTTCAACAACTTCGTGATTATTTGAATAATTGCGCCAACGATCTATGGCAGCAACCATATCGGCAGGTATTTCGGTATCAAATTGCATGTATTCTTTTTTTATAGGATGCATGAAACCTAAAGTTTTTGCATGTAAGGCTTGGCGTGGTAAAACTTTAAAAGTGTTTTCAACAAACTGTTTGTATTTAGTAAAAGTAGTTCCTTTTAAAATTTTGTCGCCACCGTAACGTTCGTCGTTAAATAAAGTATGCCCAATTGCTTTCATGTGTACACGAATTTGGTGCGTTCTACCTGTTTCTAATTTACATGAAACCAATGTTACATACCCCAAACGTTCTATTACTTTGTAATGCGTAACGGCATGTTTTGCTCCGTTTGAATCATCAGGGAACGATGCCATTTGCATACGATCTACTTTATGGCGACCAATATAACTTTCTATTGTACCTTCATCTTCTTCAACATTCCCCCAAACAATAGCAATATATTCGCGTTCGGTTGTTTTTTCGGCGAATTGTTTTTGCAATTCGGTCATTGTCCATTCTGTTTTGGCAATTACCAGTAACCCTGTTGTATCTTTATCAATTCTGTGAACTAAACCTGGGCGTTCTGAACTATTTAAAGGCAAATTTTCAAAATGATAGGCTAAAGCATTCACTAAAGTACCCGTGTAATTACCATGCCCCGGATGTACCACTAAACCAGCTGGTTTATTAATTACCAATAAATCATCGTCTTCATATACAATATCTAAAGGAATGTTTTCGGGAATAATAATGTTTTCAAAAGGCGGTTGCTCCATTAACACACGTACCACATCGTTTGCTTTTACTTTATGGTTTGATTTTACAGGAACATCGTTCACAAAAATGTTTCCGTTTTCTGCCGCTTTTTGTATTTTGTTTCTAGTTGCGTTTTCAACTAAATTCATTAAAAATTTATCTACTCGCAAAGGTGCTTGTCCTTTACCTGCTTCAAAACGATAATGTTCGTGTAAATCGTCTTCTAGTAAGTTAGTATCGTCTATCATTTTAAAAAATTGAGTCAATTGCTGGTGCTACATCTTCGTACATTTCACCTAAAGAATCAACTTCGGGTTTGTACCCCAGCATGCCATCGCCTAATATTAAATTAATTTTTGAATTTTTAAGTACCTTATCTCCAGCACGTAAAATTCTTCCGTCTTGTTCCACACGTAAAACCACATCTTTGGCAAAATCGGGTTCGTATTTTACTTCGCCTTTTTTCAAACCTAACGATTCTAAAATTGATGTAGCATGACGCAACGTACGTCCATCTAAATTAGGTAAACGTAAAGAAGAATATCCCTTTGCATTTATCTTTACATAAATTTTGCGCCCTTCTTTAACAGCATCATTGGGTTTAGGATCTTGCTCTGAAATTGTATACGGTGGATATTTAGGGTTAAAATCAATGGTATCTATAACAATTATTTCAAAACCATTTTCAGCAACTGCATCCATAGCTTTTTCAACTTTCATTTTACGCAAATCGGGTATCGCAATTTCTTTCCCATGACGCGTAAAAATATTTAAAAACTGTAGTGTTCCAAAACCTAGTAATACAACAATTACAATTGCCGAAATTAAAGAGAAAAAAAACTGCTTACTTTTTATGAATGATATAATACCCATAGTGTTATTAATTTTAGCAAAGTTATCAATTATGTTTCGTGTATTTTTATAAATTTGTTCAAACTAGCAAAAAATACACGTTACAAAAATAAAAATATAAAAATACATTATTAAATGAAAAATGTTGCAATTATTATGGGAGGATATTCTAGCGAATATAAAATATCCTTAAAAAGCGGCGAAGTTGTTTATAATCATTTAGATAAAACTAAATATAATTTATACAGTATTCACATTTTAACCGAAGGTTGGTTTTATGTAGACGAAAATAAAAATAGATTTGTAATTGATAAAAATGATTTTTCGGTTACGGTTAATGGTACAAAAATAACTTTTGATGTTGTTTTTAACGCTATTCATGGTACACCGGGCGAAGACGGATTGATACAAGCCTACTTGCAATTGCTAAATATTCCGCAAACATCGTGTAATTATTATCAATCTGCATTAACTTTTAATAAACGCGATATGCTTTCGGTTCTTAAACCTTATGGTATAAAAACGGCAATATCGTATTACCTTAATAAAGGTGATGTTATAAATGCAGAACAAATTATACAACGTGTAGGCTTACCTTGTTTTGTAAAACCTAATAAATCGGGCTCTAGTTTTGGAATTTCAATGGTTAAAGAAAGTGAACAACTAGTACCTGCTATTGAAAAAGCTTATGTAGAAGACGATGAAATTATTATTGAAAGTTATTTAAAAGGTACAGAAGTTTCGGTTGGTGTTATAAAGTATAAAAACGATACCATTGTTTTACCTATAACCGAAATTGTATCAGAAAACGACTTTTTTGATTACGAAGCAAAATACGAAGGTAAGTCTAGCGAAATAACACCTGCTAGAATTTCAGAAGAAGAAAAAACAAAAATAGAAGATGTTGCCAAACGCATTTACACCATTTTAAAAATGGATGGTTTTTCGCGTTCAGAATTTATTTTAGTTGGTGGCGAACCCTTTTTATTAGAAATGAATACAGTACCTGGCTTAACAACAGAAAGTATTTTACCACAACAAGCGCGCGAAGCAGGTATTTCGTTAAACGATTTATTTGAGAATGCAATTGAATTAGCCTTAACACGAAATAAATTTTAATGAAAAAAGCAGTTTTTCCAGGTTCGTTTGATCCCATAACCAATGGCCATGTTGATGTTATTACACGTGCTTTGCCTTTGTTTGATGAAATTATTATTGCCATTGGTAGCAATGCCGATAAAAAATACATGTTTACTCTTGAAGAACGTATGCGGTTTATTCAAGAAACATTTGCAAACGAACCAAAAATTAAAGTTACCAATTATCACGGACTTACTATTGATTTTTGCAAAGAACAAAATGCCGATTTTTTATTGAGAGGACTAAGAAATCCGGCCGATTTTGAATTTGAAAAAGCCATTGCACATGCCAACCGATTGGTATCGGGTATAGAAACTGTATTTTTGTTAACAGCAGTTGACACGTCTTTTATTAGTTCAAGTATTGTACGCGATTTTATTCGCAACAATGGCGATTACAGTTTATTGGTACCAAAAGCGGTAAAAAAATAACATTAATTATTTAAAATGAATCAAGAAATTGAAATTGAAACTAAAAGGTTAATTTTAAAAGGTATTTCTCCTGCGTTTATCCATCAATTATTTCAATCCAAAACCAAACAACAAATTATAAATTTTTTTGGGGTAGATGAAAACGGATACAATCATTTTAAAAACATGCACGAAAACGGTATGGAAACTTTTAGGATTTCGCAATTTTTTTTCTTGTTAATTAATAAAGAAACCCATTTACCTATTGGCGATTGTGGCTTTCATACTTGGAACAAAACACACAACCGCGCCGAACTTTATTATGGTTTAAGAAACGAAAAGGATAAGCAACAAGGATTTATGACCGAAGCTTTACAAGCTGTTTTAAATTTTGGCTTTAACGAAATGAATTTGCACAGAATTCAAGCTTTGGTAGCTAAAGAAAATACCGCTTCGATAAAACTACTTAACCGTTATCAATTTTTAAAAGAAGGTACCATACGCGAAGATTACGTAGTTGAATCGGTTAATGAAAATTCTGAATGTTATTCTTTATTAAAATGGGAATGGTTGGAAAAAAGTTCATAACACAAAACTATTAAACTTAAAAAATTATGAAAAATAGCAAATACAAAAACACTTCAATAGAAGAATTAGTCAGAAAAAAAAATACACTTAAATATGTATTAGTTGGCTTAGTAATTATAGATTTTTTAGCTTGTGCCTTTTTTGCTTATTTATTTGTATATGAAGAATTAAGAATGGATAGTAAAAACTATATCCCAATTATTTTTTTACAAACAGTAAGTGTTTTTTTAATTATTGTAAACTTAAATAATTTAAGTACCGAAATAGAAAATCGGAAAGAGATATGTTTCTGATTAACAGTAATAAAAATGAGTTCATTAAAATGAACTCATTTTTATTCTAGCTTTTTTATCGTCCCTTTTTGTTTGTTGGTATCGCCAACAATATTGTATTCAAACGTGTACCCATCATCATTTGTAGTTAAGATTTTAATTTGAACTGCTTTTTTATCAGCCATATTTTTAGGATGCATTTTTTGTAAAATGTATTCACAATCGTTAATCCAACGAATAGTTGCCGTATCTTTTTTTCCTTGATACGTTTCTATTTCATATCGATTTGTACGTACAAAAGTTGAAGAATGTTTAACTCCGTTTATTTCTTGTTCAAACAAAAAAGTTCCAGTTTTAAAATCGGTACAATTTCGCTCTTGCTGGTAACAACTTGTAAGTAAAACAGTTGCAGTTATAAATAAAAGTTTTTTCATAATTAATCATTAAATAAACCATTTACCATGGTTTTTAATCCTTTAAAAAATAAATACATGGCGTATAAACAAATTAAACAACCTAATATTAAAACTGGATAATACAATAGATGTTCTTTGTTTTTAAAAGATGAATTTATAATAATAGGACCTACAAACATTAAAGGTATGGCAATAAAAATTTTTTGTAAACCTTTGTAAATTCTGGTTTTATCAGTTTTAGGAGTTTCCATTATTTGGTGTAATTTTTAATTGCGTTACGCACATTTCCATAAGTTTCAATAAGCTGAGTAGCTTTATCTAATGGCACATTTAATTCATTCATAACCATACTTATAGCTCTGTTGACTAATTTATGGTTTGAAAGTTTCATATCAACCATTTTATTTCCTTTTACATGCCCTAATTGAATCATGGTAGCAGTTGATATCATATTTAAAACCAATTTTTGAGCAGTACCAGCTTTCATTCGCGAACTTCCTGTAACAAATTCAGGGCCTACAACTACAACAATTGGGTACTTTGCTAAAAGCGCAAGCGGACTTCCCTGATTACATGTAATAGCACCAGTTGGTATTTGGTTATTGTTACAAAATTGTAAACCACCCAATACATAAGGCGTAGTACCTGATGCAGCTATACCAATAACAAAATCGTTGCTGTTAATTTGGTACGCTTTTAAATCAATTTCGGCTTGTGTTTCGTTATCTTCGGCATTTTCAACTGCCATACGTATGGCAGTATCGCCACCAGCAATTAAACCTATTACTTTGTCATAAGCTACACCAAATGTAGGCGGACATTCAGATGCATCTACAACACCTAATCGCCCCGATGTACCAGCACCAATATAAAACAAACGCCCACCTTTTTTTAGCTGTTCAACTACTTTATGTACTAAAATTTCTATTTGGGGAATGGCTTTTTGTACGGCTAATGGTACTTGTTGATCTTCCTTGTTGATATTTAAAAGCAAATCGCTTACACTCATTTGTTCTAAATGATTGTATTTCGAATCAGACTCAGTAATTTTATCAAACGACATATATAAATATTTGAACACAAATTTAAAGAAAAATAACTAAGTGGTTTAATTTATACTTACAAAACAAATTTTAAATAGTACTTTTGCAGCAAGTAGACCACCTTATCGCTGGCTTAGGTCAGAGGAAAGTCTGGGCACCATAGAGCAGAATAGCGGGTAACGCCCGTCCGCCGTAAGGTGAGGACAAGTGCAACAGAAAGTATGTACAGTTAGGCTGTAGTGAAACCAGGTAAACTCTATTCGGTGAAATGCCATGTATACCAACGTTAAGTGCTGCTCGCGCAAGTTGGAGGGTAGGCAGATTGAACTTTTAAGTAATTAAAAGTCTAGATAAATGATAAGGACTTGTTTTTAGCAATGTACAGAACCCGGCTTATAGGTCTACTTTTTATTTAATTCTTTCATTATCTTTATTTTACTTAATTTTACCAGTACATTTACAACAATGTATATTTTAAACATTAAAACATTTTGTTATATAGATAAGTTTTAAGAATTTTGGCAATCAATAAAACAAACCCATGTTAACTACCTATTATATCAGTAACAATATCTTAAGTTTAGAAGAATTAAACTTAATAATTAGTGAAAACCACCAATTAGCCTTATCGGAAGAAGCTATTGCAAATATTAACAAATGCCGTGCGTATTTAGATAATAAAATGCAAACACAAACCAACCCTATTTATGGAATAAATACAGGATTTGGGTCATTATATAGTGTTAAAATTTCGAACGAAGATTTAACTACACTTCAAGAAAATTTAATGAAATCACACGCGTGTGGTACTGGCGACCAAGTGCCTCACCAAATTGTTAAAATAATGCTGTTGCTTAAAATTAAGTCGTTAAGCTACGGAAATTCGGGCGTGCAATTACAAACAGTTGAGCGATTAATTGATTTTTACAACAACGATATCTTACCAATAGTGTACACACAAGGTTCATTAGGGGCATCGGGAGATTTAGCACCACTTGCACATTTGTGTTTGCCATTAATTGGCGAAGGCGAAGTTTACATGAATGGTGAAACTATTACTGCTAAACAAATGCTAACCGAAAAAGGTTGGGATATGATTACGTTACAATCAAAAGAAGGATTAGCATTATTAAACGGCACCCAATTTATGAGTGCATACGGTGCTTATATTTTACTAAAAACTGCAAAATTATCAAAATTAGCCGATACAATTAGCGCCGTTTCTTTAGAAGGTTTCGATGGTAGAATTGATCCTTTTAACAACCTAATTCACATGGTACGTCCGCACAAAGGGCAAGTAACAACTGCAAAATACATGTGCAGTATTTTAGAAGGCAGTTCTTTAATCAATCAACCAAAAAAACACGTACAAGACCCCTACTCTTTCCGTTGTATTCCACAAGTTCACGGGGCTTCAAAAGATGCAATTGATTATGTAGAAAAAGTTTTTAAAACCGAAATTAATTCTGTTACCGATAATCCAAATATTTTTGTTGACGAAGATTTAATTGTATCTGGCGGAAATTTTCATGGCCAACCTTTGGCTTTAGCATTAGATTTTTTAGCAATTGCTTTAGCCGAATTAGGAAACATTTCAGAACGCAGAACCTATCAATTAATATCGGGCTTACGTAATTTACCACCTTTTTTAGTAAATAATCCAGGGTTAAATTCAGGTTTTATGATACCACAATATACTGCTGCAAGCATTGTAAGTCAAAACAAACAATTGGCTACACCTGCAAGTATTGATAGTATTGTTTCTAGTAACGGCCAAGAAGACCACGTTAGTATGGGTGCTAATGCGGCAACAAAAACTTTAAAAATTGTTGAAAATTTAGAGCGAATTTTAGCAATTGAATTATTTAACGCAGCACAAGCCTTAGAGTTTAGACGACCATTACAATCAAGTGAATTTATTGAAAATTTTGTTGCAGCTTTTAGAAAAGAAGTTCCTACAGTGCAAGAAGACCGAATTTTGCATTATGACATTCAAAAAAGTATACAATTTTTAAATAATTATACCTTTTAATTAAAAAAAACGAATGCACTTTTTGTTAAATAAAAGTGCATTTTACTTTTATTAAAATAGTTATATTTGCCAGATATTACAAAAACAAAGTTTTGACATCAGAAAATAAATTAAAAATTTTAAACGACCCAATTTATGGCTTCATAACCATACCAACAACATTGTTGTACGATTTAATTCAGCATAGGTATTTTCAGCGTTTGCGTAGAATTAAACAAATGGGGTTATCGTCTTTAGTTTATCCAGGTGCAGAACACACACGTTTCCATCACGCGCTTGGCTGTATGCATATGATGCAAAAAGCAGTACAAGTATTGCGCTTTAAAAATGTAGCCATTTCTAAAGATGAAGAAGAAGCACTTTACATAGCTATATTATTGCACGATATTGGTCATGGACCTTTTTCGCACGCAATGGAACATAGTATTGTAGAAAACATTCATCACGAAGAAATTTCTTTGCTTTTTATGGAAGCTTTAAATACTGAATTTAATGGAAAATTATCGTTAGCTATCGAAATTTTTAAAGGAAATTATCCACGTAAATTCTTAATTCAGCTTATATCTTCTCAACTAGATATGGACCGAATGGATTATTTAAAGCGCGACAGTTTTTACAGCGGTGTTGCCGAAGGAAACATAAATTCTGAACGTTTAATTCAAATGATAAATGTTCATAACGATGTTTTAGTAGTTGAAGAAAAAGGAGTTTATTCTGTAGAAAAATTTTTAGTAGCACGCCGTTTAATGTATTGGCAATGCTACTTACACAAAACAAGTGTTGGAGCCGAATTGTTGCTTTCAAAAATTTTAAAACGTGCCAAACAACTAACTTTAAACGGGGTAGATTTACAAGCAAGTAACGCCTTAACCTTTTTTTTACAAAATTCGGTTTCTAAAGCAAACTTTACGAACCAAATTTTAGAAAACTTTGCTTTGTTAGATGATGCCGATGTTTACACCGCATTAAAAAATTGGCAATTTCATACTGATAAAGTTCTTTCCTTTTTAAGTAGTGCAATTGTAAACAGAAAGTTGTTTAATGTACAATTGATACCAGAAAATGAAGTAGCGGGCAAATTGCAACAATATAAAAAATGGTGTAAAGAAACCTTTTTAATTAACGAAAACGAAATAGATTACTTTGTTTTTGGCGATAAATTAAAAAATCAGGCTTATGATTTAAAAGCCGACCCTATAATTATTTACAAGAAAAATAACGAAATTGTTGATGTGTTAGAAGCATCAGACCAATACAATTTAAAGGCTTTAGCAGAACCAGTATATAAATACTTTATATGCTACCCAAAAGGATTAGCTAAAGTTAATTAAAATTTAATATTTTTGTACTCAATGAAGATTACAGCAGAACAAATTGCCGAAGTTTTAAACGGTACCGTTGTGGGCGATTCTACGGTAGAGGTTTTTAAATTAGCCAAAATCGAAGAAGGTGAACAAGGGGCAATCACTTTTTTATCAAACGCTAAGTACAACAACTATTTGTACACAACAAACGCGTCTATTGTAATCGTAAATAAAACTTTTCAGCCCACACAACCTGTAAAAGCAACTATGATACAGGTTGATGATTCGTACAAAGCATTTACCAAAATATTAGAATACGCCAACCAAATAAAATTAATGAAATCGGGTATCGAACAACCATCTGTAATTTCAGAAGGTGTATCTTACGGAACCGATTTGTATTTAGGAAGTTTTTCGTATATTGGCAAAAACACAAAAATTGGCAATAATGTAAAAATATACCCTAATTCATTTGTTGGCGATAACGTTGAAATAGGCGATAACACCATTTTGTATGCAGGTGCACGTATTTATTCTGAAACCATTATTGGTGAAAATTGCGTGATTCATTCTGGAACAATTATCGGTTCTGACGGTTTTGGTTTTGCACCAAATCCAGATGGCACCTACGATAAAATACCTCAAATTGGAAATGTTATAATTGAAAATAATGTAGAAATTGGATCATGTACAACCATAGACAGAGCTACATTAGGATCAACCGTAATTCGCAAAGGGGTTAAATTAGATAACCAAATACAAATTGCACATAATGTAGAAGTTGGCGAAAATACTGTAATTGCATCGCAAACAGGTATTGCAGGTTCTACCAAAATAGGTAAAAATTGTATAATTGGCGGACAAGTAGGCATTGTTGGTCATATTACAATTGGCGATAACGTACGTATACAAGCACAATCTGGTGTAGGTAAAAGCATTAAAGATGGTGAAATGATACAAGGATCGCCTGCCATGGGATACAACGATTTTTCAAAATCGTATGTCTATTTTAGAAAATTACCAAGCATCGTAAAAGATCTTGAAGAAATAAAAAAAACAACCGATAAAGCAAATTTAAGTTAAATAGTTATGGTTAAACAGAAAACCATCGGCCAAGAAATAACAATTGAAGGTGTAGGTTTACACACAGGGCAACAAGTAGTAATGACCTTTAAACCCGCACCCATTAACAATGGTTTTACTTTTGTTAGAGTAGATTTACCTGGAAGTCCGGTAATTGAAGCAGATGCAAATTACGTAGTTTCAACAGAACGTGGTACAAATTTAGAATGTAAAGGCGTACAATTACACACTACAGAACACGTTTTAGCAGCATTTGTTGGTTGCGATTTAGACAATGTTATTATTGAATTAAACGCTTCTGAACCACCAATTATGGATGGTTCATCTAAATTTTTTGTTGAAGCTGTAGAAAAAGCAGGTATCGTTGAACAAGATGCCGAACGCAACGAATACATCGTTAAAGAAGTAATTTCGTATACCGATGAACGCACCGGTAGCGAAATTATAGTAATGCCTGCAGACGAATATCAAATCACAACCATGGTAGATTTTGGTACCAAAGTACTAGGTACACAAAATGCAACCTTAAAAAACATGGGCGATTTTAAAAAAGATATTTCTGAAGCAAGAACTTTTAGCTTTTTACACGAAATTGAAACGTTATTAGCACACGGTTTAATTAAAGGTGGCGATTTAAACAATGCTATTGTTTATGTAGATAAAGAAATATCAAACGAAACTTTACAACACCTAAAAGTTGCGTTTGGTAAAGACGATATCGCCGTTAAACCTAACGGAATTTTAGATAATTTAACCCTGCATTATCCAAACGAAGCAGCTCGCCATAAATTGTTAGATGTAGTAGGAGATTTAGCCTTAATTGGCACACGTATTCGTGGAAAAGTAATTGCAAATAAACCCGGACATTTTGTAAACACACAGTTTGCAAAAAAAATGTCTAAAATTATAAAAGCCGAACGCAGAAATCAAGTACCTGTTTTTGATTTAAATAAAGAGCCTTTAATGGATATTACCAAAATAATGGCCATGTTACCACACAGGTTTCCAATGCTTTTGGTAGATCGTATAATAGAATTATCGGACTCGCACGTGGTGGGTATGAAAAATGTAACCATGAACGAAGAATTTTTTCAAGGCCATTTTCCAGGTGCACCAGTAATGCCAGGGGTTTTAATAATTGAAGCTATGGCTCAAACCGGAGGTATTTTAGCGTTAAGCACGGTGCCAGATCCTGAAAATTATTTAACCTATTTTATGAAAATAGATAATGTACGTTTTAAACAACAAGTATTACCAGGCGATACATTAATTTTTAAATTAGATTTAATCAGTCCTATTCGTAGAGGTATTTGCCACATGCAAGCAGTAGCTTATGCAAACGGAAGAATTGTTACCGAAGCCGAATTAATGGCTCAAATAGTAAAAGCAAAGTAGTAATTAATATTTTATAGAATGAATCAACCATTAGCATACGTTCATCCCGGAGCAAAAATTGCTAAAAATGTGGTAATAGAACCTTTTACAACCATACACAACAATGTGGAAATTGGTGAAGGAACTTGGATAGGATCGAATGTTACCATTATGGAAGGGGCACGCATTGGAAAAAACTGTAAAATTTTTCCAGGAGCGGTAATATCGGCTGAACCACAAGATTTAAAATTCGAAGGTGAAGATACTACTGCCGAAATTGGCGATAATACCACTATACGCGAATGTGTTACCATTAACCGTGGTACAAAAGATCGTTACCGAACTATAATAGGTAAAAATTGTTTAATTCAAGCATACAGCCACATTGCACACGATTGCATTGTAGGCGATAACTGCATATTCTCTAACTCAAGTACCCTTGCGGGGCATGTAACTGTTGGCGATTTTGTAGTTTTAGCAGGTATGGTTGCTGTTCACCAATTTTGCACAATTGGCTCGCACTCATTTATAACAGGTGGTACATTAGTACGTAAAGATGTTCCTCCATATATTAAAGCAGCACGTGAACCAATTTCGTATGTAGGTATCAACTCTGTAGGATTACGTAGAAGAGGTTTTGATTCAGAAAAAATAAGAGAAATACAAAATATTTATCGCGTACTGTATCAAAAAAACTACAATAACTCACAAGCGATAGATCTTATTGAAACCGAAATGGAAGCAACTCCTGAACGCGATGAAATTATTCAATTTGTACGTAATTCTTCTCGCGGAATTATGAAAGGTTACACAGGTGTTTATTAAAAAAATATATTAAATTAAAAATAAATTATGGCAAGTACATCAGATATTAGAAACGGATTATGTATTAAATACAACAACGATATTTTTAAAATTGTAGAATTTTTACACGTAAAACCAGGTAAAGGACCTGCATTTGTACGTACAAAAATGAAAAGCTTAACATCGGGTAAAACGTTAGACAACACCTTTTCAGCAGGACATAAAATTGATGTTGTTCGTGTTGAAACACATACTTTTCAGTACTTATACAACGAAGGAAACGATTTTCATTTTATGAATAACGAAACTTTTGAACAAATTACGTTAGATAAAAATATCCTTGACGCACCCGATTTACTAAAAGAAGGTACCAACGTAATGGTTCAAATTAATACCGAAACCGAATCGCCTTTATCTGTTGATATGCCAGCCTCTATTGTACTAGAAGTAACTTATACCGAGCCAGGTGTGAAAGGAAATACTGCTACAAATGCTACAAAACCAGCAACTGTAGAAACAGGTGCTCAAGTAAACGTACCTTTATTTATTAACGAAGGCGATAAAATTAAAATTGATACAGCTTCAGGTAGTTACATTGAACGTATTAAAGAATAAATAACAAATGAGATTTCCTAAAACATATCGTTTAGAAAATATTGCAGAAATAATTGGGTGTACTTTTGTTGGTTCACCCGATTTTCCTGTTTTAGGAATGAACGAAATTCACGTAGTTCAACCCGGAGAAATTGTTTTTGTAGACCACCCGAAATATTACGATAAGGCTTTAAATTCAAACGCAACTATTATCTTAATTAATAAAGATGTTGAATGCCCTGAAGGCAAAGCATTGTTAATTTCAGATGATCCTTTTCGCGATTTTAATAAATTATCAACTTATTTCCGTCCGTTTCAAGCGTCATCAGCAGCAATTTCATCAACAGCAACTATAGGCGAAGGTACCATTTTACAACCGAATGTATTTATTGGCAACCACGTAAAAATTGGCAAAAATTGCATCATACATGCAAATGTTGTTATTAACGATTATTCAATAATTGGCGATAATGTTGTAATACATGCAGGAACCGTTTTAGGTGCCGATGCTTTTTATTATAAAAAACGCACCGATTTTTTCGATCCGTTAATTTCTTCTGGTGCTGTAGTTATTGAAGATGATGTTACACTGGGAGCTCTTTGTTCAATTGACAGAGGAGTTACGGGAGACACAACCATTAAAAAAGGTACCAAAATAGATAATCAGGTACACATTGGACACGACACTATAATTGGTGAAATGTGCTTAATTGCTGCACAATGCGGAATTGCAGGTTGTGTAGTAATAGAAAATAATGTTACCATCTGGGGGCAAGTTGGAACAACAAGTGGAATTAACATAGGCGAAAATGCCGTAATTTTAGCAAAAGCAGGTGTTTCTAAAAATTTAGAAGGTAATAAAGTGTATTTTGGTGTTCCTGCCGAAGAAGCGCGTGAATATTACAAACACGTTGCTAAGGTTAAAAATTTAGTAAAATAACAACTTATGAACAACCCTTTACAAATTGTAAAAAAGTTTTACGAATCGGCAGGTATTTTAAACAAAATTTATTGTTTAGATATTTTTCATGAAGATATTCAGTTAGAATGGCACAGTTCTAAAGGACATTTATTGTTAGAACATGCCGATTTAATGGCTCTTTCAAAAGATTTAAAACATTCTTACTTTGATTTACGTGCCGAAGTTCATGATGTAATGAGTGAAAACAATAAAGTAATGATTCGTTATACCTATTACGTACGTACGCTTGAAAATCCCGATGAGGAATTGGTTTTAGCTACGTTTTTTAATGTATGGGAACTAAAAGACAACAAATTATACAAAGGGGTTCAAATGAGTCAATTGGCAAATTTGTAAAAAATTAAACCAAAAAATTTTAATATTATTCATTAAACATTATTTTTGTAAAATAATTCAAAAAACGATAATTATAAATAAATTATGAGTGTATTAGTAAACAAAGATTCTAAAATAATAGTTCAAGGATTTACAGGAAGCGAAGGAACGTTCCATGCTTCACAAATGATTGAATACGGTACAAATGTTGTAGGTGGTGTTACTCCTGGTAAAGGCGGAACTATGCATTTAGATCGTCCTGTATTTAATACAGTAAAAGATGCTGTTGAAAAAGCAGGTGCAGATACATCTATTATTTTTGTTCCACCAGCATTTGCTGCAGATGCAATTATGGAAGCTGCAGAAGCTGGCATTAAAGTAATTATTTGTATTACAGAAGGTATTCCGGTTGCCGACATGGTTACTGCTTACAACTATGTAAAAACAAGAGAAAATTGTCGTTTAGTTGGTCCTAACTGTCCTGGTGTTATTACTCCAGGTGAAGCAAAAGTTGGTATTATGCCAGGTTTTGTTTTCAAAAAAGGTTCAGTTGGTATCGTTTCTAAATCGGGTACATTAACTTATGAAGCCGCAGACCAAGTTGTAAAACAAGGCTTAGGTATAACAACTGCTATTGGTATTGGTGGTGATCCAATTATTGGTACAACTACTAAAGAAGCTGTTGAATTGTTAATGAACGATCCAGAAACTGAAGCTATCATTATGATTGGTGAAATTGGTGGTCAATTAGAGGCAGATGCTGCACGTTGGATCAAAGAAAACGGTAATAAAAAACCAGTTATTGGATTCATTGCAGGTGAAACTGCTCCTAAAGGTCGTACAATGGGTCACGCAGGTGCAATTGTTGGTGGTGCTGATGATACAGCAGAAGCTAAAAAACGCATCATGAGAGAATGTGGTATCCACGTTGTAGATTCACCAGCTGAAATTGGTAAAAAAGTAAAAGAAGTTTTAGGATAATTTATTTTCTATATAACAAAAAAACGCGATGATTAATTCATCGCGTTTTTTGTTATATTAAAGAATTTCTAATAATTCAACTTCAAAAATTAAAGTACTAAATGGACCAATTTCTTTTGAAATTTGCTGATCTCCGTAAGCACTATCTGAAGGTATAACAATTTGTGCTTTTGTACCTATTTGCAACAAAGGCATTACTTCTTGCCAACCTTTTATAAGTTTACTAATTTGGAATTCTGCTGGTTTACCTCTGTTAACCGAACTATCAAAAACTTCGCCGTACACATTTGTACCGTGGTAATGGCAGCGTACTGTATCACTTATCAATGCTAAATTACCAGTACCTTGCTGTAATATTTTAAACATTACACCGCTTGGTAAAAGCGTAACGTTATTTTCGTTTTTAAAATTTTCTTGATATAAATTACCTTCACGTTTGTTTTTTTCGGCTAATTCCTGCTTTCTTTTAAGTAATAATTCTGCTACACCCATATTGTATCTTGTCTTTTTTAAAAATCTTTATGTTCTGCCCTATTTCCCTTTAATCGCTAATACGATTTTGTAGCGTTTTAAAATATTGAAATGCTTTAAAAAGACGAGTACCATACCACGAAAACATTTCACCATCTACAAAAACAGTTTTAGCATGATGTGTGGCTCTACCAATTTCAAAAGCATGTTCTTCTTTAAAAGGGTAAGGTTCCGATGATAAAAACACCAATTCAGGATCGCCTTGAATACGCATTTTTCTAATCTCAACCTCGGGATATCTACCTTCAAGGCTACTATAAATATTTGTAAACTTATTTAAAAGTAACATTTCGTTAATAAACGTATTGTTGCCAGCTGCCATATAGGGTTCGCGCCAAATTAAGTAAGCAGCTTTTTGCCATGCTTTATTAGCCATAAAAGCATTAAAATCGTTAAAAGCAAAACTAATTTTATCAATCCATTTTTTTGCATCGGTGGTACGCTTAAAAATTGTTCCAAAATTGGCAATAGTTTTTAATGTATCATCTACAGTTACAATATCAGTAACAAAAACAGGACAAATATCTTTTAAGCTGTTTATTATTTCTAACGTATTTTCTTCTTTATTAGCTATGATAATATCTGGAGTAAGCGCTTTAACTTTATCAACATGCACGTTTTTTGTACCGCCTACATTAATTTTAACCGATTTTAAATGAAAAGGATGTACACAAAATTTGGTTATTCCTTTTATTTCATCTTCTAAACCCAATTCGTATAAAGTTTCTGTTAGTGAAGGCACTAACGAAATAATGCGTTTGGGAGTTTGACTAAACGTGTGCACGGTTCCTAAATCGTCCGTAATTACTAACATATTAATTATTTTGTAAATGTAAAGCCATTTCGCTTTGTAGTTTCAAGGCTTCGGCACGGGCCGCTTCTGCAAAATTTTCGTTGCTTGATGCATAAATAATACCTCGTGATGAGTTTATTAGCAAACCTACATTGGCACTCATACCATACTTACAAACTTCGGCTAAGCTACCACCTTGTGCACCAACGCCTGGTACTAACAAAAAACTATCTGGAACAATTTTTCTAATTTCGGTAAAGTATTCTGCTTTTGTAGCACCAACAACATACATTAAATTTTCACTATTTTTCCAAGATTTAGAAGTTTCTAGAACGGTTTGGTACATTGGTTTACCTTCAACTTCTTTTGTTTGAAAATCAAAAGCACCTTGATTTGAAGTTAAAGCCAACAAAATGGTATGTTTGTTTTCAAAAGCTAAAAAAGGTTCAACCGAATCTTTGCCCATATAAGGAGCTACAGTTACCGAATCAAAATTTAAATCTTCTAAAAATGCCTTAGCATACATAGTTGATGTATTTCCAATATCGCCACGCTTTGCATCTGCTATTGTAAATATTTCTGGATAATTTTCGTTTATGTATTTTATGGTTTTTTCTAAAGACAACCATCCTTTTAAACCATAAGCTTCGTAAAAAGCAGTATTTGGTTTGTATGATACACACAAATCATGCGTAGCATCAATAATAGCTTTATTGAATTCGAAAATTGGATCTTCTGTATTTAATAAATGTTGTGGAATTTTAGTTAAATCAACATCTAAACCAATACATAAAAATGATTTTTTTTGTTGAATTTGCTCGTATAGTTGTTTTGTTGTCATTGTTTAAAGTCTTAAAAAAAAGCCTCTTAAATAGAGGCTTTCCAAATATAATAAATTAAAATACTTCTGATTCTTTTAACTTTTCGGTATTTGATACTAATTGTAACTCATCAATTACTTTTTGAATGTTTCCATTCATAACACCGTCTAAATCGTAAATTGTTAAACCAATTCTGTGATCGGTAACACGACCTTGCGGATAATTGTAGGTACGAATTTTAGCAGAACGGTCGCCCGATGAAACTTGAGAAGATCGTTTTGTAGCGTCTTCTGCTTGCTTCTTTGCCAATTCCATTTCGTATAAACGCGAACGCAATACAATTAACGCTTTGTCTTTGTTTTTGTGTTGTGATTTTTGATCTTGACATTGTGCCACCAAACCTGTTGGAATGTGTGTTAATCGTACCGCCGATTTTGTGGTATTTACCGACTGCCCACCTGGACCAGACGAACAGAAGAAATCAACACGAACTTCGTTCATATCTATTTGCACATCAAACTCTTCCGCTTCAGGTAATACCATAACCGTTGCTGCCGATGTGTGCACACGCCCTTGTGTTTCGGTTTGTGGAACACGCTGTACACGATGAACGCCGGCTTCGTATTTCAACGTTCCGTAAACATCTTCTCCAGTTACTTCAAAAATAACTTCTTTAAAACCGCCCGAAGTACCTTCGTTTAAATCAACAACCGAAGTTCTCCAACCTTTATTTTCGCAATATTTGGTGTACATTCTAAATAAATCGCCAGCAAAAATTGAAGCTTCATCACCACCTGTACCTGCACGAATTTCAACCATTACGTTTTTAGCGTCTTCTGGGTCTTTAGGAATAAGCATGAACTTTATTTCTTCTTCAAGTTCAGGTAAACGCGTTTGCGCTTCGTCTAACTGCATTTTAGCCATTTCTACCATTTCAGCATCGCTCCCATCGGCAATAATTTCTTTGGCTTCGCTAATATTTCCAACTACATTAATATATTCCTCGCGTTTTTCAACCAAGGCCTTTAAGTCTTTGTATTCTTTATTTAATTGCACATAACGTTTTTGATCGGCAATTACATCTGGTTGAATAATCAAGTCAGACACCTCATCAAAACGTTGTTTTACATATTGTAAACGATCTAACATCATATAGTTAAAGATTTCAGTTTGCAAATTTAAGAAAAATTGCCCAAGCAAAAGCATTGCTGTATAAAAACTTTTATTGGTTGAAGTCAGATTTTTTAAAACACCTTACTTACTGATTTACAAACTATTAAATTTTAAATTAAAATTAAACGTTTATTTTTATCTATTTTTATTTGGAATAATTCTACATTACAGCTTACATTTGCCAATAGATTCAGTCTAAATTAACATAAAATGAAATTGCGATTTATTATTTCGATTATAGTTTTGTTCTTCACACAAGTTATAATTGCACAAACAGTAAAAATTAAAGTTGAAAACAACTTAAAAACGGCAATTGCAAATGCTACCATTTCATCTGGAAATGAAGTTATTGCACTTACCAACGAAAAAGGAGAAGCACAGCTAGATGCTGCTAAGATTTTAGATAATTCTGTTATTGTTTCAGCACCAAATTATAGCGATACTTACTTTTTATTTGGATCGATAAACGACATTAACGAGTATGTTATTGTACTTGAAAATCAAAGTACCAATTTAGATGAAATAGTGGTTACAGTTGGTAGAAAACCCGAACATATAACTACCGTACCTTCATCGATTACAATTTTAAATGAAGAAGATATTGCTTTGCAAAGTGCCATTTCAAACAACTTATCATCTATTTTAGGAAATTTAGTTCCTGGTTTAGGTACAACAACAAACAAAGCAACAAATGCAGGACAAACGTTACGCGGACGACAAGTTTTGGTTTTAATTGATGGGGTACCACAATCTACACCACTAATGAACGGGCAACGAGACATAAGAACTATTGACGCACAAGCCATTGAACGTGTTGAAATTATAAAAGGAGCAACTTCAATTTACGGAAACGGTTCTGGTGGCGGTATTATTAACTATATTACTAAAAAAAATCCAAAAACAAATAGTTTTCACGGAACGTCAATTTTAGGTACAAATTTTAATCCAATACATGGAAATGAAACGCTAGGCTATCGCGCGTCACAGTACTTTAACGGTCGTAAAAATAAATTCAGCTATGTTGCTGGCGCATCATATGCCTATACAGGCTTACAACGTGATGCTAAAGGTGAACCTTTAGGGCAAACCGATGGTTTATCTAACACTAACCAAATAAATGGTTTTACAAAATTAGGATATGATTTTACCGATCATACCAACTTAACAATGCTTTACAATTATTACGGCAGTACACAAAAAGCAAAATACATTAGCAAAACAGGCGTTTATGGTCAAACACCTACAGTTGGTATAAAAGGTACTGAACCTGGTGAAAATGCTGGAACACCTTACAACCACAATTTTATACTTACGTTTACAAAAGATAATCTATTTAATACCACTAAATTAGATGTTACCGCTTATTTAAATTCGTTTCGATCAATGAACAGATACGTTGCCAATTCAAGTGCTTGGTATGGTGCTGGTCAAACTAAAATTAACTCAGATAAAAAAGGATTGCGTATTAATTTAAACACACCTATTAATACCAAATTTCCAATTGATTTAACGTATGGATTAGATGTTTTAAACGACGTGACTTACCAAGATTTAGTTGATGGTCGTGTGTATATTCCAAAAATGGATATGACAAATATTGCGCCTTATGCCCAAGTTAGAATAGACTTTTTTGATCATTTAATTTTTAAAGGAGGCGTGCGTTACGAGAATGCAACTGTAAATGTAAAAGATTACCAAACAATTGCTACCGGACCAAATAACGAAGGAAGTATTTTTGTGCAAGGTGGAAAAATACCTTACGAAGCAACAATGTTTAACGCTGGTTTACGTTACAAAAAATACGCTTATTTTAACCCCTTTGTAAGTTTTTCGCAAGGTTTTGCAATTAATGAATTAGGTAGAATTTTACGTAAAGCGACTGAAAACACAATTGAAAGTTTAGCTACCGACCCTATCATAACAAACAATTACGAAGCAGGTTTTAGTAGTCGTTTTTCTAAATTTAACTTTTCGGCAGCATATTTTATAAGCACTTCTAAATTAGGTGTAAATCTAATTGATGTAGGTGGATATTTAACCCCACAACGCGAACCTGAACGTGTATATGGCTTTGAAATTGCTTTAGATTATTTTACAAATGACAAACTTAGTTTTGGTGGAAATTATTCGTTTGTTGAAGGAAAAGCTACTTTTGACGACGGATCTAAAGTATATTTAAATGGATCTAGAATTGCACCAGCAAAAGCAGTTGCTTATGTAAACTATTCACCAATAAATAACTTAAATTTGCAACTTTCATGGTTACATACCGATGCTAGAAATCGTTTTGAAAAGAATGAAAAAGGGAAATATAATAACAGCGAAGGACCAATAAAAGCGGTTCAAACAGTAAATTTTTCAGGAAGTTATACTTTTAAAACAAATTGGACTGTTAGTTTAGGTGTAGAAAATCTTTTAAACAACTATTACTACCCTACTGTTAGCCAATACCGTGCACTTGATGCAGAATATGTTTTAGGTAACGGTATAACTACTAGTTTAAATTTACAATACAAATTTTAATATAATTTGAAAAAAAAAATAAATTGGCTTCACAAATGGTTAGGAATACTTACAGGTAGCATTGTTTTACTTGTAAGTATTTCTGGCTGTTTATATGTTTTTCAAGACGATTTAAAGGTTTTATTTTATCCTGAAAAATATTTTATTATATCTGAAAATCATAATAAAAATAAGCCAATTGAACTTACTTCTTTAATTGCAATTGCAGAAAAAGCATTACCTAATAACCAAATAATTTCTCGGGTTGAAGTTTTCCCTCAAAAAAACAGAACTTGGGTATTTAAAGCACTAAAAACCAAAAATAATGCTTTTTTTTACACAAATTACCATGTATATCATAAACAAGTATTTTTAAATCCTTATACTGGCGAAGTGCAACATATTGAAAATTCAAAAAAGGAGTTTTTTAATATTGTACTACAAATACACATGAATTTACTTTTAGGTAAAAAATACGGTTCGCTAATTGTTGGTATTGCAACTTTGCTTTTTGTAATTATTGGTTTAAGTGGTTTGTGCTTATGGATACCTAAAAATCTAAAAAAACGAAATTTAAAACAAGCTTTTACAATAAAAACAAACGCAAAAATTAAACGTTTGAATTATGATTTACACAACGTTTTAGGTTTTTACATACTGCCTTTTGTTTTAATTTTTTGTTTTACAGGATTGATTTTTGCTTTTCCTGATTTTAAAAATGTAGTGACTAAAAGTTTTGATGTATTCCAATCAAATAAAAAAGTAAAAAGCTACTCGTATGAATTTATTCCACAAAAAGAAGCAAATAGCTTAAATAACGGATTAGCTTATATATTACAAAATCATGTAAATGCAAGCCAAATTTCTATTCGTTTAAAAGATAAAAACGAACCACATGATTTTCAAGTCCGTTTGCAAAAAGGTAAAACTAGTGCTTTTTATTGGTATTATCTAAACCAAACAAGTGGTCAAATAATTAATATTAAATCGCACAAAAATTTAAGTTTAGGTACTAAAATTACTTCTTATAATTACGATTTACATACGGGTAACATTGGTGGTTTTACAACTAAATTAATTGCTTTTTTTGCGGCGTTAATTTGTGCTTCGTTACCAATTACGGGGTTTATAATTTGGCAAAACAAACGTAGAAAAAAATCATAAATTATATAAAAAAGTCAATGTTTAATGCATTGACTTTTTT